>ERZ761590.17-NODE-17-length-55568-cov-8.277431_pt1 | contig 55568 bp, 80 predicted proteins | sample MGYA00511880_ERZ761590 | MGnify/ENA primary metagenome ERZ761590 (study PRJEB28899, sample SAMN03785555) | bioreactor sludge metagenome | biome: EBPR Sludge; feature: EBPR Bioreactor; material: 0.22µm filtered reactor supernatant | place: Saint Lucia: Queensland... | reverse complement strand
GGGCAACACAACACGAATTTCATTCTGCTTTGCGGAGTCCTTCACCCCCGACTGACACGAGCTTTCTGCCAACGAATGCCAGAAAAGAGACGAGAAAGTCCAATCTCCGAACCCGTCGATCGGAAGGTCAGCGTTCGGAACCGAACGCGTTGCCACACACCACTTTTGCATCACGAAATCGAAGTAGAGGATGCAAAGCGTCCCATCCAACTTTTCGTAGATACGCGTTTCCTTGTGGTCGAAGTCTACCTTCGCAGCAGCTTCCTGACCATAGTTGAAGAAACGACGCATCGTACGTGCCATCACGAGGGTGTTTCCAACGATTTCATCCTGCGAAACCGTGCGGTGATCGGATGGAGTCAACACAAGTCCGCGACATTCCTGAGCAATCTCGTCGCTGTCGCGAGCCTCGATCTGGTCGTAGTTGAGCGAAAACTTGTGGTCTGCTACACGTGCGTAAACGCCGTGCTCGCGGGCAAGGTCGCTCAAGGAGTGCGTCAGGAGATATTCTTGAACCTTCATCATGCTTCCACTATAACACAGTTCGAAGCGATTTTCAACCAATATCCAGAAAAAGAAATGGGGGCTGTTGCCCCCATCCCCTCGGTTGTTTGTGTGTGAAATTTCAGGGTTTTTCAGTCGCAGCTCGAAGTGCGCGAAGCCTTCCAAAAGACCACGTCGTTCAAGCCCGTCCAAAAAACATCGACATACGAGCCATATCCCGCGGGGTGAAAGCTACGAAAGAAGGCTTCCTTCATCTTTTCGACGCTTTCCCACTTCGCCAGACCAGAATGAAAACATGCCGTCTTTTGTGGGCGACAAGGTGCCCCGTAGAATTCGGGGTTCTTCTGCACAAAGTCCTCGAAAGTGGAATATCCCGTTTTCTCAAGCTTTTTCCAAAGCTTCTCAGCGTCGTCGCAGAGCAAAACCTCTGAATGAAGCTCGACGTCTTGCGGGGACGGACGTGCCACCGTCTTCACAACGGTCATGGGGTCGCCTTCCTTCATGCCCTCCATGAATGCGTACGTGGTCATCAGTTGGACGTTGTAGAGGTAGTGCGTGATCATGCTTCTACAATAACATGGAATGCGTTGATTTTCAAGTAATATAAAATTGCCGGAAAAATCAAGTATTCGTCATGTAAACACTTGTCCCCTTTTGGGGACAATCCTCTGTTCCATTCTTGGATGGTATCATGTCGGATACCAAGGGCTTCCAAAAATCAAGCACAATCGCAGGGCAAACTTCCCATCCCTTTTTCCGAAATTTTGCGACTTCTTCGGTAATGGGTTCCCAATCTTTTTCCTCTTTTTTCCCCAAAAGGATTTGGATGTTCATCTTTGCGAAAGCGAAGGTTTCCTTATGAAGGACTTTCATAGCCACGACCGCATTCATTAGAAGAACATGAGATCCATCAAAATTCCATTCCGTAAGAACCTTTTGTTTTGTATTGTCAACAACTAGATACTTGTCCAATATAACAATAGGGCTATCCGGATCTACTTCAAGAAAAGAAATATTCTTCAATGAGAATTGAAAGAATTTTGCAATATCTCTTACGCCTCTGTTCAAATAAATAAATGTTGTTCCAAAAAACTCTTCATCACTCATGCCAGATGTGGTAATGAAAGCCCCTTTGAAAGCTGTAAAGTTCCACAATGATCCGGGAACAAAACGATCAAAAACATCCAGTTGACCAAGTTCCTCGTGACGCAAATGTTCGAAACTTCGAACAGAATATTCTTTCGTTTTAATTTGCATTAGACAGGATGATGCATGATTTCATCAGTTTGAAGGTTTTGAATGAAATTCTGAACGTAGTCTTCAAGGTTTACTTTTGGTTGCCAACTGAAGCATTTCTTCATGAGACTAATATCTGCAAGTGTCTCTTTTGCTTCGCCTGGTCTTGCTGGAACTCTAACAATCATTCCCTTGAACATTCTTGCAATCTCGTTGATTGAATAGTTTGTTCCTGTTCCAAGCTGATAAACTTCTCCAGTATGGTATCCCTTTGACAAAGCAAGGAGCCCTGAAACAATATCAGAAACGTGAGTAAAATCTCTTCGTTGTTCTCCATTGCCAGTTACCGTCAGGGGTTTGTTTTGCTTTGTGAGGTTTTCAAAAATGCCTATGAGGGTTGCATAGTCTCCACTTGCAGGTTGTCTGTTTCCGTAGACATTGAAGAAGCGTGCAACAACTGTTGAAACATCGAAGACCTCTGAATACATCTTGCAGGTTTGTTCACCTGTGTATTTTGCAAAAGCATATGGATTTAGGTTTACATCGCTAAAAGCCGTTGAGCTTCCTGCGTAAACAACCTTGGCTTTTCCTTTTGGTCTTGTCCTTGCGTATTCCAAGACACATGAAGTTCCGAATACATCAACTGACATGTATTCCAATGGGTCTTTGAATGAAGGCTGAATCCTGGCAAGCGCAGCAAGATGAAAAATTAGATCAAAATGTTCGTCTTCATACTTTTTTGTAACAGTCAACTTTCGGATATCATCAATCCAATAAGTTGCCTTATTGTTTCTGTTGTCTAAAGTAGATGAAGCAGAACAGAGGTTGTCAATGACATAAACTTCATTTCGCGGGTCTTTACAAAGTTCATCAACAAGATGAGATCCAACAAAACCCAAACCGCCTGTAACAAGTATTTTCATTCCTCTATTGTGCCATGATTTGAGGAAAATGTCAAGAGTTTGTATTTGTTTCAATTAACAAAAATTTGCTAAGATTATGATCAAAAACTATTTTTTCCTCATGATTTATAGAAATGCTTGTAGATTGTGAATTCCATATATGCTTTACGCAGAACAGAACATTCTTTTCTTCAATTTCACTCAAGCATTTCAAAATGACTCTTCTTCCCCTGTTGCTGTGTGAGGCTTTCTTAGAAAGAACAAGTGTCATTATTTCTATTGGTTCTTTCAAATACTTTACACCAGTTGAGACACAAATGCCTTTCAAGTATCGAAACTGTTCTTCATCTGTTATCTTCTTCCCTGTATTGTCTCGCCAATATTGGTAAGTGAAATAAAGGGAAGTTTTGAATGAAAGCAAATCCCCGGGTTCATATAGTTGCGGATTTGATATCAGCATCAACCCGTCTGTTTTGTCCATTCCCGTCATTTCATTCACCAACAAAGTTTAGGATTAGCAGAAGGATCCCAAAAGAGTTTCCCATTTTTTAGAGCTCGGGACCAAAGAAATCCAGATTGAAACCAATCCATCCAAACACAAATTTTCCCTGTAGTTTTCAGGTCCTTTGTTAGGACCACGAAGAAAAACAAGGGAACTTTATTTCCTTGCGGAGGGTCCATTACGAAATGAGAAAATTTTTCATTATCATCTTTCATTTCAAGAAAGACTAAATCAATCCGCTTTTCTTTGTGACCTTCAAAGTTCAACCTTTCAACATTGTCAAAATCTTCCAAATACTTGATTTCTATATTTGGAAGATAGAGAATGATACTTCTATCCTTATGACTTTCAAGTGTTAGAATGTCTCCCGGAGAGAAGAAATTGATTGCTCTTTTGTAAAGCTCTTTGTCCGGAGGATCAAAGTGAACAGGGTTTACACGTCTGTGAAAAGAATCCATTTTGCACCAGCTTCTTTTGCGAAACCATACTCTGGAAAGGTTTTCAATTTTTTGTTGTCGATTTCCAATAGATGTTTCTTGTGCATGAGTGTGTCAAACACAAACACGTCAGTTTCTTGTCCTCCGAACAAATGAATCTTGTGTTTTTTGAAACATTTCAGGTTCTTCAAATCTCTTTTACGATATTTCTTGTTTGGATTGTTGAGAAACTCTTCAACCTTATCAGCTTCTTTTCTTGTAATAGCTCCATCAATTTTCCAAAAGTATTCATCGTCGATCACGACTTCAATCTTTGAAACAAAGAAAGCTTTGTAATTCTTCGACTGATCCGTGTCATAGCAAAAGATCATATCTCCAATTTTTGGAAGAGATCGAAGATATTCTTTGACATACATTGTCATTCATTTTGCTCTTTTTGTAAGATCGAAGTTGTTTTTGATAAACTCAACGATTTTCTTTGGGTCTGCTTTTGAAGAGAAACAAATGTTTGGTCCATGCTTGTCAAGCATAACAACCGCAAAGTCATTGTCGATTTTTGACATACCTACGACTGTATTCAATCCACATTCTGTTGAGCCGCACTCAAAGAGACGTTGGGGTCTGATGCCTATTCTTTTATCGTAATCGGGCTTTAGAGGGCAGTGAAAATGAATGATGCAGTCTAGCTCCTTGAATTTTTGAAGGACGTGAAACTGGCTCCTAGCGCCAGCAGAAGCCTTCATAGAAGCTATTGGAGTGGTAACTGTCTGCATGTTATTTGCGAGATCAAACTCTACTTTGCAAAGGTCCGTCCCACCTGCTTTATTGTAGTTTTGTTTCCGACGAGAAGACCAAAGAACGTTTGAAGAGTTTGGATCTCTATAACCAAAATGTCCCACTGTTACATCATTGAATGCTTGATAGGCTCCAAGTTCAATGCAACTCTTTAGAACTTCTTGAAGAGTTTTTGGACTTTCTTCAATCTCTTTCAACTCTCCCTTATTCCAAGTGGTTCTTGTAAAGTGGGCAGATGAACGATTTAGAGCCATGTAAACAAGCTCTTTTAGAGAAGCCTCTCGGTCTTGAGAAAAAGCATACTCAGCAAGTTCAGGAGTTACAATCATGTTGTAACGAGTATGAATGTCATTTACAAAAACTAGGTTGCAAGAGTTTTTCTTTAGAAGCTTCAAACCAGCCTCAAACATTTCTTCTCTTGTAGATCCTGCTGTTGTCTTCCAAGCAACAAGAAAGATATCCTTTCGTTCTTTTCGGATTTTTGAAAGAACCTTTTCTGTCGGTTCGAGAATGATGGACTTCTTTCCCTCGGAAGTCTTTAGACGTGGAAGATGTTTTCCTGACTGAAAAGTTCCGTCATCAATAGATGCACGGAAGTCGCAAAAAGCGACGTTCAAGAAAACAATTGAAGGTTCCTTGTTTCCAAGAATATTTTCTTGAATCCAGTTTTCAACTTCTTCATTTGTTTCCCCAATGCATTCACTTGCCCACCGAGGTCCTGCCATCTTTGTAAGTCCAACATCATATGGATGTCCTGTAATGCTTACAATTTCAACAAGTTTCTTGGCAGTTGAACCATAAGCGGGTGCTGCAAGAGAAAGGTGTGGACGAATATGTTGAACCGTTCCTCCACCCAAAATGTAGACATGTCTTTTTTCCATACTTCATCCTAACACGTTGTTGATGGAATATCAAAGAATATAAAATAGAGTGTGAAAATTTTCGGCGTAAAGACTGGATTTACTAAAACTAAACTGGTAAGTTGCATTATTGAAATGATGTAAGAAAATGAAAATATCTTCTACATATCTTTCTACAATATCTTCTTCTATAACATCACCACCATAATAAAGGGTTGAAAGTTTTGCTTTACCTTCTCCATAGTAAATCATTGGGTCATGTTCTTCGAAAGGGTGAATCCCCCTCTGTAGAGCCACAGGATTTATAACGAATGGATTTGTTCGGTCTGTTATCGAGCTCAATGAAAGACCCGGAACAATATTTTCATTTACTGCCGTTCTGTACACAACCTGTCCTGGCTTTAGAGATAGAAGGAGCTTAGATACTTCTGTCATTTTGTAATCTTTCAAAAACAAAATCAAAAAGTTGTTTTTTGATTAGAGTAGTTGTTTCGTCCCTTTTACCGACCCAAACATTCAAGGTTGTTATGCTTCCTTTGTGATGACAAATCCCAGAAATAATCAAAGGAAAGTTTTGATCAAGTCTATAATCAATTGAGTTGAAATAAGATCCATGTCGTTGTAATGACGAAGTCGGCACAAAAATCATTCCTTGCTCCAAGCGATAAAAATGACCATGTTTGTCTTTCGGAAAAATTCCATAATGTTTAACATCATCAATTGATATGTCATACTTTACTTCAAAGGCTTCTCCATATGGAATCCAGCACGTCGGGTCTTTCAATGCAAATCCTTTCAAAGACAGGGATCTTGAATTAAGAAATATTTCATTTCTTGCTTCTCTTTTTCTTTTGACGAGAGGCTTCAAAGCGACTTGAACGATATTGGCTCTTTGCTCTATCAACAATAGAACGAGCTACAAGATGATCAAACTCATGTTGAAAGACTTGAGCGTTTCTTCCCGAAAGCTCTTCTTCGACAAAGTTTCCGTTTTCATCTTGCCAGGATGCATTTACTTTTGCCCACCTGCGAACCTCGAAGGCTTCGTTAGGAACAGAAAGACAACCTTCAACATGACGTTGAAGACCTTCATTCTTTTGAGGGATCATTTTTGGATTACAAACAAGAATCCAATTGCCGTTCTCTCTTTGAAAGATGAAAAGACGTTCTTCTAATCCAACTTGAGAAGCTGAAAGTCCGATTCCATTTGTTCGTTCACAAAGTTCTTGCATTTCCTTCTTGATATCAAGAAGAGCCTGATCGAACTTCTTTACATCTTTTGTGCATGGTCGAATGATTGAATAGTGTCTAATTTGCATTTGCCCTCAACTTACAATAACTGAAAACTGTGCAGTTTTCAACCAACCTTTTTCAAAAAGTGAGAAAGTCTAAATGACGGGATCTTGATTTCTGCCGCTTCATGATTGGCAAAATGCAAAACCGTTTCCTCTCGTTGATCGATTCCAACTTTTCTTTTAGACCTTCCTAAGTAAACAAACGCCTCTCCTTTTCGAGGAGAACGGTGATAGGAAAACCCATATGAATACTGATGAAACTGCAAATCCTTTTCAACCTCATAAAGAACTCCGACTTCGAGGTTGTCTGCATTTTCATCTTGGAGAAGAATCTCGGCATCATCAACGCATTTTTGATAAAATCCAATTAATGAACGCTCAAACAAGTCTTCTTTATCTTCAAAGTAATACTCTTTTGTATTTCCGTCAAAACTTTCACCTGAAAGAATGAAACCCTTTCTATTCCATTCAAGTGAAACAGAACAAAGTCCAAAATCACAACTTTGCAAAAACGTTTCATACCCATGGTTCCAGATTTCAAAATGAAGCATTGATTGTGGAATTCCTTTGTAGGTCTTCAACACTTTCGAAACAGTTCCAACAACATCACCAGGCTTGAGCATGTCGCCAACCTTTAGAGAGGTTTCGATTTCTCCGAAGATAAAAAATCTGCCAGAATTATTGCATTGAAGAATAACAGATTTTGTTTCATTCCACCATGGTGTCGGAGGAGTTGAATTTGGACCAGTAAACGTTTCAATCTTTCTTACGACTGCATCGGTTGCTGTAAGTTTGAACGTGGAGGGAAAAATTACTTCGGTTCCCTCTGGCATATAAATGTCGACACCAAGATGAATGTCATGTTTTCTTACAGCGCGAAATGTACCTTCCGGCACGGGCATAATGTGAGGAACATTTTCATCTTTTGAAAAGAGATTTGCCATTGTCACTCTTCTTGAAAAGGTTTTTATGAAACGAAAGTAATCCGTTTTCAAATGGAAATAGTGCAGCCTTCGCCGCAAAATTAAATCCATAAGGAAGCGGAAAGATATATTCACCAGCAACCAGAATTGCAAGGGAGATATAACTATATCTGAACTTATGCCCTTCGCAGTTGAGGAATGGATAAAATCCATCAGGAACACATCCGTATCGTTTTTCAATTTCCTTGAAAGTTGTCGACCACTTACAAGCAAGTTTTTTGTCTCGGTCTGTTCCTACACCGAGCGGACCGTCAGAAAAAAGCGGCTTCGTGCCTGTATAGCCTACATTTTTTCCACAAAGAGAAATCCATGTTTGTCCTTCATTGACTTCTGGAAAACTGTGTGTACTCATTGGAAGGATTGAACCGACAGTGGGCGCAACTGATCCTACCTTCAAAAGGTCTTCAACAATACTTATTTGTCCAAAAAATCGGGAAAAGGTCCACCAATGGTCAATGCTTAGAAGTAGCTGAAAACTCTCTTTGGGGTTTTCAAGGTCTTCATATTTCAACCAAACTCCTTCTTTATAGTTCGAGTCGGTGACAAGATCCCAAAACTTCATAGTTGATTTTCGAGGATAGTTTTCGAGAAACATCTTCAATCCTCGGTAACTTGCGTCACCTTGACATTCCAGTTTTTCGGAATCGGATTTTGCTTCATCGTCTGGTACATTCGCTCGACTGCGAAATCTGGCACGTTGTGCGTGTTGCGCCCAAGGATGGTGCTCAAGGGCTTTCGAAACTCAACAACTTCGACGTCGTATCCCAACTTCGTTGCCGTTTCATAATACCATTCCATATCACGAATTTTGACCATCGTGTTGTCCACGACGACCACGGGTTCCTTGTTCATCAAAGCCTTCTTGAACTTTGCTTGACAAACGTTGTGAGCGATCATCAACTTATCACCGTCCCACTTGTATTCTCCAGTCTTTTGATCGATGAAGAAGTCGTCAGCCGAACAAACAACGGCATTGGGATAGTTCTTTTTTGTCCAAGTGCTCTTGCCAGAACCAGAAGGTCCACGAAGGAAAATTGCCTTTGTCATACTTTTGCTTTCTTTGCTTGCTCTTTGAAATAGGTCTTGGCGATCGTACTTGCATTTATGGAAACGATTTTGTGTGCCTCAAGATATCCATTGTGGAATGGAACAATCTTTACATCTTTGAACTTGTGAAATCGCGGAAACAGAGTATATTTTTGCGTCCCGATGTGTCTATAATCTTCCAGTGCGATCCAACCACAAAGATAAAGAATGTCCAAGGACACAAAAATGTCCTTTAGAGGATGATCCGGAAATTCACCGAATGGAGCAAAATCGCGCTGGACGAGGTGCCAGGCGTGATTGCTGTCCCAAAAGAGATTTTGAATGCTCACAGTGGAAATGCGAGGAATGTTATCACAACCTTGATTGACCGTTACCTCGTACAAAGGTTCCTTTTCCTTTTCAAAATATTGAATAAGGATATCGGAACCAAGACCAGTAAGTGCTTTTTGAAACTTACATTGAAAGATTGTTTCGTCAGTCAATGAAAACATTCCATCTTCAACCGAAGAGAAAGGAATCTTTCCCTTTCCATGCTTTCCATCAGGCGTATAGCAACTAATAGAAAGTGTATCAGCGGTGTATCGAGAAATGTAAATCAAGGACCCTTTTGGAATATCGAAACTTCTGTCCCAAGTGTCCTTTATGCGGTTGCTTTCATGAAGTCCTTTTTCAAGTTCATCATACTTGGTGACACGCAAATCCATGTTTGCGACAAGAAAGTTACTTAGCAGTGCAAAAGGGTTCATGTTTTGTTCCTTATCTACCATACCAGAATAACACGAGGCGCAGGCATTTTCAAGAAAATAAATAAAGGCTCCCATTACAGGAGCCTTTATCTTGGCAAGGAGAAGGAGCCGAAATTCACCCGTGTCGCTGGAACGACTTCGCACGCTTCATCTGGCAAACAAGGTCACCAGATCGAATTGCACTCTTTGCATCACCACTCTCGGTGATAACCCACAAAACCTTTGCGCCCTTAACCATTCCAAGCTTCGGAGCATAACCATCCGTTAGGATTACGATGCCCGACCACTTTCCCTGGTTTTCCTGGCGGTTTACGAATCGAGCCACGGCATCGAAATCCGTTCCGCCACAGCGAGTACGCTTCGGCTTAGGTACTGGTCCGTTCTTTCGCCAAACCGTGTGAGACTTTTCGTCAACATCGGTGTCGAAATGAAAAACGTCCAACTGAGTTTCGCGAGAGAAAGAACCAAGCTCTCCAAAGAAAAGCTCAAGGTCATTATCACCAACCGATCCCGACTGGTCAATGAAACATGCGAAAGTTGCGACAGTCTTACGCTTCACGCCAGGGTGAGCATAAGGAACCTTCTTGTTAATTCGCTTGATCGTTGCCAAGCGGTCCGAGGTTCGGCAGCGTCCAAGGAAGTTCTTGACAATCGAACGCCAATCAACTTCATTCGAGAGCATCTTTCGAATGTATTCCTGCATTTCTGCGGGAACCGAGCCCCAATTGTTGGAACGGTCACACTTCTTGACAGCCTCGGAAACAAGCTCACGAATGCTTTCACGAAGCTGCTCTTCGATTTCAGCCGGTAGATCGCCCCATCCGGAATGGTCATCCATTTCTCCGATTCCGCCGAGGGCGATTTCAAGAGCTTCCTGTCCCTTGGACAGTTCGTCCTTCAAAACTTCCTTCAACTCCTCGAAGTAAAGGTCGGAAGCCTGCATTCCCTTTGCCTTGGCAATGTAGTCAGCCACCTTTTTTTCTGAGGGCTTACCCGTGGTCATGTCGAGCGGGCGCTGACCCGGAACGAGACAGACCTTCGGCAAACTATCCTTGCCGATAATCGAGTTGATTGCAAGGTCGGTTGCAATGTTCCAAAGCTTTGCCATGCGCTTATCACCGACACCTCGCGAGGTGATATGGTTGAAAACCAAGTGATAAAGCTCGTGCTTGATCACGCCAAGCTGGACTTCACGCGTCAAAGAACGCATGAAATCTGCGTTATATCCGAGAACGAAGGCAAGCTCCGTCCCATCACGCTGCACACCAACATATGCGGTCGGCATGGTGTTGTCGACGATTCGGTTGATACTGAGAGCCATCGTCGAAAGGAAAGGCTCCTGCATGAGGATGCTCACGAAAAGTCGCTGAAACTCCTCGTCATTCGGCTGCGCGTTGTATTGACGCAGCTTCATGATTGCTTCGTTTAGAATGGAACCTTGGTCGTTCGTCTTCGGTTCGTTCTTCTTCGGTGCCTCGTGGGCGGTGTGCTTGTCTACCATCAGTTTCTCCTTGTATTCCAAGGTACCCCAAACGGCATCGAATTTCAAGCAATACCAGGGAATATCTATAAATAGTTTAGTCAAAAACCTTTAGAAATTATTGATTTTCCTTGAAAAATCGACAAATTTCTGCTAATGGTATGGTATGCAACATTTTCCTCGAACCATGCCAATGCGTCCGTACAAAAGAACGCCTGCGAGGAAAAAGAATATTAGAAATGTACATAAAGTACACAAAAGAAAATCGCAGCATATAGATTCTTGGATCATTCCGGTATATGAAACCGGAAAGCAAGAATACCATGAATTCTGGGATAAAGATTGGGAACTTTATGGTTGTGACATGCCGGAGAATGTTGTCAAAGTAAAGAAGCCTTCTCATCTTAGGTTCCTCCCAAAAGACACAATAGTTTTCGTTGGTGAAGGACATGGAGACACCTTTTTTCAAGAAAAAAGAATTGTAAGTCCAATTCCAACATCCCTGAACCACAAAGGTTATGTAACCAAAAATCCAAACTGGAAAGAGTGGGATCGTCCTAACGATCTCAAAAGTTGGCTAAACAATCATTCATTTGATTTCTATTGGCACAACATCAGACCGCGCGAGATCGAGTTTCCGTTTGGGTATGTGATTTTTGAAAAGCCATCATTTGAGAGATATGTCCCAGCAGGTTTTATTGGGAAATATATGTTTGGTCATGGACCCGATTTTAGATTTCATTGGTCAACATGTTTTGTTGCAAGTGATGGCTTGCTTCCGATAGTTCAAGGTTTGAAATATGGAAAAAGTATCTATAGAAAAGAAATCAAGAAACTTAGGTTGAAGGTATGACCATTTTCTTTCTCATCGCAAGTATCATCACTGTTATTCTAAGTGTTCTATCTCATTGGAACCTTTCCAAAGGGAATAACAAACTTGTATACACTCTAAATCTATTCATTTATGCGATGTATTTCATCATCGAAACTACATTGGCTCTAAACAATCCAGAACAAATCGGAATCATTCTTTTCAACATTTTGAACGTTTGGGCGTTCATCATGGCAGCAAAAGGACTTTTGAGGCTTCGTAAGGAGAATAAGAAGTGAACATTCAGGAATTTAATTGGCTGATGGAGAACCTCAAAGAAGGAGATGTTCTTACTTTCAGAGAAATGAAGCAAGAAGGAATAGTCAGTCATCTTTTCCTATGTAAAAGATTTACAGAGGGATTTCAACCACGACTTGCGGACGTGATCCTCTCTCTTGAAAAGGGTCCAAGAAGTTTTATTGTTGTTGAGATTGGCAAGCATCCATTGGTAAACAAAGCCATTGTTATACTTGACTCAAACACCTTTCAGGAGTATTTAATTACTGAACGGTTGCTCAATCATTATAATTCCAATTCTTGCGTTTTCAGCCTAAACGGCAAAGACCTAATAATGGATAGTAATGAACATTGACCTTTACAATTGGTGCTTTGAAACCTTGAAGGCAGGCGACATTGTTTCGTTTTCTCAAAATGATGAAAGACCAAACAATTTTCGTGATTTAGTTTTGGAAACTAAACACGTAGGCACTTATCGCGATTTTAGTGTGGTGACCGTCCTCGACATTACAGATGAAATGACTTTTTACGTAGAAGATATTGAGGAAAAAAGAATTTATCTAAGAGAAATTTCAACATTTGAACAGTATTACATTTCGCAACGTGTTCTCGGATATTCAATAGATTGCAAAGTATTCCTCAATGGAATGTTGGTCATGAAAGTAAAACATCATGAATAACAAATTTGAAAGACTTGAAACTTTCCTTGAAGTTGGGGATGTTGTTGAGTTTGTAAACATTCATTATAGTCCAGAGATCGGAAATCAAGCACTTCGAGCTCTCTTCTTTACAAAAGAAATGAACGAAAACGCCGTGGGTCTGATAGAAAGGGTTCTCTTGTATGTTCAAGAAGTTGAACGTGGACCTGACCATCATATAACCTTTCGTGATCCAAGTGACCATTCCATCACTTTATTTGTCGGATGGATAGCTGATATGCTTCGTCATTGTAGGCGAGAGTTTGAAAAGCTCGATATAAACTACTTTGATTTTGACGTCTTTGTAAATGGAAAGAGATTTGTTTAGTGCTTACAACATACGATTTTACAAAACTCATTCACAAACTTCATCCGGGAGACATTCTAGAGTTTCATCTTCATGAGAATGGCAAATTTACCTTGGCTAAGGATCTTCTTGAGTCTCAGGTTGTTGTATATTTTACTTCTAGAAGCTTTGTTGTTTTGGAAAAGTTTCATTTCGACACTTCGTTTGTAGCAGCACTTATTGAAGTTGGAAACTACAAGAAAAGATTTATTCTTGATTATCAAGGATATGCGTCAGAAAACTTCTTTGGACTTTGCGACATTTACATCAACGGACTTTTGTGTTTTTCAATAGGAAAGTAGGATAATATGGATTTGAAAGATTTGAATTTGGAACCGACAACCCGCATTGAAACTTTTCCTATTTGGGAAGGTTCTACTGTTACGATCATGCAAGCAAAGTTCGGTCCGGGCATGCGTGTTGGAACAGCCCCAAAGGTTGTAAAAATTGACCCTCCAGCAGGAAAGAATTATGGACCTTTGCCTGAGGGTTGGTTTGTTCTTCCGGAAACTTCATGGATGAGACTAAGGGAAGAATTGCTAAAAGGAACAATTCCTCTCGAAATCATGCACGCAATCTACAAGCAAGCTTGGGAGTTTGAATACTACAAGACAAAATATGAAGACGGCACCCTGAAAGAGAGAGTATGATCTTTGAAGCCATCTTCGAGTTTCTTTGGCGATGGATCGTTCGAGCAATCATTATCTTTTCTGTTGTTCCTTTTATGACTTTGATTGTTGTCTTGTTCTATGATTCACTTTTTATAACAGTTATTCTTGCAAGTTTTTTGTATGCAATATGGGTTTCATGCCTTGAGTTTGATTATTGAGCTTTCAATACAGATAAAGGTATTGCTCTCAAAGTCATCATAATCATTTCTTTGTCAGCCTCTTCTCCACTTTGAAGATAAAGAAACTCACGCGCCGCCAACATCAAGTCCTGTTGTGTTTCAAGTTCTTGAGCAATGGAACGAAGGTGAGATAGAGTTGATTGCATCAACTCTTCTTTTTTTTGATACTCTTTCCCCATTGAAACTTTCTCACTCATATTCAACCTCTATTTCCTTCTGTTTGCTGTCTTTCTGTTTGATAACGATCAACAATACCGATTGCGGTTCTGATGTTCTCTGTCAAACTATTGTACTTTCCATATGCCTCAAGTGGGACGAACTTCGCTGAAGTTCTAAAAGTTCCCGCTTCAAAAGTATGATTGATATCTGTAATCGCATAGATGTTATCAATGCTTGTTCCTGTTTGAAAGTCAATGAAGAACTGTTGAGTGTATTCCAATAATGGACACCCATTCAAATCCAAAGTTCCTTCGCTTGGAATAACTGAAAGAGGCAGACCGCCTGGTTGTTCACCAGTTGGTTGTAATGGATCTGCCCTAAGAGAGCGCAACATGTTTACTGTGCTCAATTGAGCATTTTGTTGAGAAGACAGATTTGCTTTTATGACATTTGTGCCAGCAGCTCCATAAATGATATATGGAGTTGAACGATACAAAAAATTCTTGATTGCTGTTGGACCACCCTTTACAACATAGCGATCTATTGTGATTGTTTGTCCATCTGCACCAATGACACTTTCTTGAAGTTTCTCAAGAAGGTTGAAGTTGTCAGCAAGTTCCAAAACTCTGGAAGCTTGTTGAGCATTCTCTTGACTTACTTCTGTATCACCTTGAACAAGTGGTGAAGCTGGAATGGAGTTGATTTGGTCATTTCTTTGAGCTTCAAGAATTTGAGAGATGGTTGAATAAGGAGAACATGTTTTATCATAAACATGAATTCTCAAAACAGTTTGAGAGGAACCCTCATCTGGATCTGTTCCTTCTGTAAGTTGTACTCTTCTTGGAACGGCTTCAAGGAAAAACTCAACTTGAGGCATTCTAAACTCGCCACCAGTAACATCTTTCAACGCCTCCTCAATCAATTGGTTTTGAACAGGAGCGTCATTGATTGGTGATTGGTTTCTGTTGTTTGCAGCAACAACATCACGCCAAATCGGTGTGAGATTTTGTTGACGTCCTTGAATAAGTCCATATGAGATGGCAGCGGGATCATCAATGAGCGTTTCAGCCACAAATCTAAGGAAGTCACGAACGTTTACATTTCCAGCACGAGCTACATTTTCAAGACGATATCTTGTGTATTCTGTAGCAAAGAACTGTAAATCCACTTGGAATTCTCCAATGTTGATGGTTTTTGCAAAACCAGCTTTATCATTGAACGGATAAAAAATAAGTTGAACATCATCGAACTTTCCTGTTCGAGCCATTGGATCGCCCACAAAAGTAAGAAGAAGTTTTGCAAGAGAAACTGATGTAACATTTGTTCTTCCCAACTTCTGAAAGAGGTTGAAATACTCTCTTGCGTTTCTTCTTTGTTCTTCTGTAAGTCCTTGATTTCTCTCATCAATGAGGCGAGCACCTGAACGGGCACGACTTTCGCCAAGTTTCTCATAAAGTTCAAAAGGAATTCTAAGCATTGGATCTGGAGTCAATGCCATTTTGGTAATTTTTGAGTTGATGCTGTCAGTTACCGAGCGGCGCACCTGAGAACGTAGTCCAGAGTTGTCAACCTGATTTGATCTGTCGAGACTTCCAAAAACTCTTGTCAAAGCATCCAAAAGAGAAGAAGCATCTGGAGAAGATGACTGACTGAGTGATCTTCTTAGTTCTCGGGCTTCTTTCTTGAGTTCTGAACTGAGAATTAGTTGAGCTGCTTGGTCTTGTGCTAGATCCAAGAACTGTAAGCCACGGATTTCTCTTTGTGGCAAGTTTTCTGTTGTTCTGAAAACTCTCTGTCTAAGAGTTGAGATTGTTTCTGCAATATTTTGAAGGTCGCGGATTGGTCCGGACACTTCCCCTGCGGCAATGTTTTCACTTCTACTTTCGATACCACCTCTCATAGCAATCTTCAAAGTTACAACAACCTGTCCACTATCATCAAAAGTAAATGAAGAGTTTACAATTCCGTATTTTTCTTTCACACGCATTTCATTCAAAAGAACTGCATATGGATTGTCTGGACCCGAATTTGTGTTTGCATGAGGATGAGCATAGCCATACTCAATCAGGATTTCACTTCCTCCATATAAATCTGGCTTGATGAAATCTGCAAACTCTGACATTCTTGATCTGTCATGAATTACAAAAGAAAGTTCGCCAGACTTATATGACATAAGTCCAGTCGTTCCCTTAATTCCAACAGAAAAATTCTTTAGTGAAGCAGCAGGTGCAAACTTGTTCAAAACTGGAACTGCTCTAAGAGTTGTTGTGTCCTGATTATCAGGAGAAAAGTTCTGTTCATTTGCATTTATCAAAGTTTGTGGTGAAGTAAAAATCTCCATTCCTGTTTGAGTATAAACATCGGTTTCTCTATCTGGAGATATGAGAGAGCCTGTAACTCTATTTGCTTCTGCAAGCGAAGATAGAAGCCCTGATTGATCTGTTCTTTCTGCTCCAATCAAAAATCTAAGAAGAGATGTTGATTGCAATCTTCTTTGAGGTTCCGCTGCTGTTGGACCTCTTGGTTGAAAGAATTGAATGTTGAGAAATGGCGTTGCTAAACTCATTTCTGTTGCTGGAATTCCATTCAAAAAAATCACCAAAGGATTGACATTTTTTACGTTTGGTGTTGCCCTTCTGGAGTTTGAATAAACCACGGAAAGGGTCGGACTGTTCTTTGAAGGTGCCGAGAGAGTTTGGTTGATAAAATCTGCCGGGTTGTCTGAGTTTACATCAACTGGCGTTATCATTTCAACAATTGAAGCATATCGATTTGGGTCGTCATTTGCAAGCTGTTGAATTCTTTCCGGAATAAACTTCTCACTATCAGCAGACCCATAAAAGATAGTAAGTGCTCTTCGAAGGTTTCTTTCCTCTTCTTCACGACTCGCTCCCGGAATTGATTGAATCACTTCGTTAATTTTATTGAGCATGTCAATTGTTGCTGGCGCACCTTCAGCAGTGTTTACAATCAAATCAATGACTTCTTGAAGGTATTGAGGAACATTTCCGAAGTTGAATTCACTTGTACCAGTTTGATTTACTCCAGTTGTTTGGTCCAAAGCAATGTAGCCAGCAAGGTCACGGGCAGTGTATAACCCATAATACTTTGCTAACTTGTTTGATGCTTCGATTATTTTTCTACTGCTCACGTTTGAACCCCTTCGAGGTGGTGGTTGTGCTCTAATTGGTTATGTTCCACTCAAAGATACTAAATGGATACTCAAGATAATAATCGTCCAACATCTTCGAGGTTTGGTATGATTATCTCGGTTCCTGGCGGAGTTTGACAACTCCAACCGATTTTGGAAGCACCAGCCAAAATCCACCAAAGCTTTCCATCACCATAGATTTTGCCAGCTAAAATATCCAAACGTTCTCCTGCCTTCAAAAACGTTTTTTCATAACGAATACTTCCATTTTTTACACCGTCACTAATAATTCGACAAGCGTTTGATGTTCCATATTGGTAACCAAAGTTTAGAACAGGTGATCTTGCGTATCTCTTAATTGTCATGGAGGTGTTCCTCTTCTACGTTTTGAAAGTGCCAAACTTGCCTTCGCAGCACCAATCATTGATTGATACCTTTCAGAAGACCATGGTTCAGGCGACCCAGTCTTCTTTAGACCGTTCATAACATTTCCTATATTGTACACAGCGCCCTGCATAAATCCATCTGCATCTAGACCCGGATTAATTTCGAAGACCGGCACAAAGGTTATAGATATTCCAACGACCTTCGGTGCCCTGGAACCATAATCGATTTCCCATGTGCTGTTTCTTGTATCCAAATTCAAATCTGAAATCATGCCCGGAAGACCTTGACCTCGAACAGAAGCAAATGATCGAACAATCGGGTTTTCATTTCCAAAGAACCTGCTCATTGCTTCTTGTCTTTGGTTATTTCTTTCGCCGTCCACAGAAGGTGAAACATTTTGAGTTGCTTGAGAAGCAATGAACTCTGGACTCATTGAAAGACTAAATGGAGAAATGTAAAAGGTTGCCACAGCACCATCTGGTAAAGTGATACCAATCTTTAATTGATTTTCCAACAACTCCAATACTTCTGCGTCTGCAAATGATGGAAAAGAGTAAGAAGAAGTTTCATCAGAGACAACGGTTCCTCGCGTAACAATTCCCCTATCTCCAACATTCCATTCACCTCTTCTCATTCTTCCTTCAATTCTTTGATATTCTTGGTTATATCTTTCATTGTCAGGAAGATCAGTAGGTGGTGAACCGGGATTGAAATCTGCACTAGTTACACCAAACTGTCTTGCTAAATCAAAATCACTAAAGTTTGTTGTGATCAAATCTCCGACTCTCAAACGAATAAGCGGCGAAGCTCCAGGGATTTGAGAAAACGGTTGAATGAATTTTTCATTGCCACTTTCTAACAAACGTCCTCTTGTGTATTGAGGTTGCATCATGCTCAATAGTTTGTTGATTTTGAACCACATAAGATCAAAATCATTTTTTGAGGTAGCAACAACTTTGAATGACAGGGAAAGATTTCTATTGAAGTTCTTATGAGTAAGGATCTTTCCCATTCTTCCATAAGCTTCATTTTCAACAATATCTGCCCTGAAACTATCACTGATGTCTTCAATGAAGGCGTGGAATGAGATTATTTCATTTGTTCGTAAGTCATGAAAATAGAATGGAACATATGAAGCATCCAAATCGTTTTCAAACTGTTGAATGTCTTCCGCTTCAAGACGTCCGTTGTCTGTCAAAATAGCACTTGTTCCAAGTGAGTTTAGGGCACCAAGAACACCGTTCTCTCTTCCATTCGCAAAAAGGTCTGCACCGTTCACGATTGTATTTGGAATGAGAAACTTAGATGGTGTATTGTTAGCTGCCCAAGCAGTTCTTCCAGAACGAAATGAAACGTTGTCTGAAAGTCTATTTTTTGAAACAAGTTGTGCAAGGTTTGGAAAGCCTGGTTGTGCGGGGTCTTGGTCATCGATCGCGTCAATAACTGAATTCCCTCCAACTTGTTCCGCTGAAAGTGAGATATCTCCGATCGCTGCAATGATGTTGATGATCTTCGTTAGCTTACTTTCAAAAATGGTACTGTTAGCTTCTTCAAGTAGAGAAACCAATGATGTGGCAATGTCGTTTGCCAATCCAAGATCCGGAGATTGTTTGTCACCCGCCAATCGATCAATCACATTTTCTATTGAAACACCCGATCGGGAGAAAAGTTCACTAACGTTTCCAGCAAACGCTGGAAGACCCAATGCGATAATATCATTCGTGCTTCTAATAATTTCACGGAGAAGTGTAAGAAAGTATCCGGTTGATCTTGCAATTACTCCTGTTCCTGCAACAGTTGAAAGTGCATTGATGAGAGTTTGAGCAGGATTGTCTCCCGTGTTGAACATGATTTGAAAACCTCTATTGAGAGCATTTTCAAAATCAAACTCTGTTTTCAAAATGAATGGAACGATTTCTCCTGATCCATAATCCGTTGTTCTGTGTTGAGAGAATGAGGTCCATTCACCTTTTATTGGCAATCCACCATTTGAACGATCCTGTCCAACAGATTGACCAAGAGCAACGATTGGAAGTCGGAAAACTCTTTTGAAGACAGCAGCATAAGCTTTCAAAAGTCCGGTAACTGTCAAAGATAGAAGAGTCGCTGCTGCGCGTGCTGATGTTGGTGAAAGACCTTCGAAAGGAACGAGTGGGTTGTTGAAGGAACCATATGACAACATTCTGCCATTGCCAATGTCTATGTTTCCGCCTGTTGGTCTTTTGAAGTCATCACTTATCTGCTCAAGGATTTCCGTCCCTCCAAATCTACTTGTTGGAACTCTCATTCCAATTCTTGCTTGTCCGGGAACCAAAGATTGTGCCTTCGCCGCAATGCCTTGAAGAATATCATTTGGATCATCTGGAACGTAAAAGTCACCCGTTGAGTTCATCATCATCAACAATCCGATTGATTTGAGTGTCTCAATGTTTACTTTTCCGGGATCCTCTCCTTGAGGAACTGGCCAGTTCTGTGGAAGGTGAACACCAAGTGACCTATGAATAAAGAAAGAACCAACGTTACTTTCATTTTCTCTTAGTTTGGAATCGGGATTGATGAGCGGATCATTTGGATTGAAGTTTGAATTTCCTGCAATTCTTTGAACGATGGCAGATCCAAGTTTTGACTTGCCTCTTTCTTGTTCCGCATCTGCAAGAAGATTGTCCCAACTCTCCCCTGGAGTCGAGCTTTTGCCCTTCTTTACAGTTATCTCAATCGTTTTTGGACGCGAGAGATTTTCAAAAGAGCTGACAGCATCAGGAGAACTTTCACTCATTCTTTTGGTTTCATAGCCTGTCACTGAACCATCTGGATTGAATGGAACTGTTTCACCTTCGGGTGAATATGAGGAACCTTCCGAAACGCCTTCTACAACTTGAAACTTTGTTTTGAAACGATTATCTGTTGCGCCACTTTGCAAAGCAGATGCATGACTAACAAGTTCTTCTTTCACACCATCTTGTAAATCAGTTCTTTCAAATTCAGCTAAGTTATCAGTTTCTTCAACATCCAAAGCCATAGCAAATGTTGAAGTTCTAATTGCTCCACCAATTTTGTTCGTTCCAGAAAAGTTGTTATCATTTGCCATAGCAAATATAAGTATCGCTTTCTATGTTTTTGATTTCTTTCTTTGTTATATTGAAAGAAAATCCTGCATGTGTCAAAATAAGAGAATAAACCGACAGGAATAGTATGCAAAGAAGATTGAATAAAAAAACTTTGAAGTTTGGGAAAACCATGGAGAGAAATGGGGAAACATGGACAGCACCAAAATACTTCCGATTTCACTATGACTCTAGTGGCGCGGGTCCAAAGGTTCCAAATAATAAAAAACTTTGGTGGCGTCTACAATTAGATCCAGACACTATTCCAAATGTAAATCTGGATAAGGAAGTGGAGAAAATTCCACAGTACCTTCTTTTGAACTTCAAATCAAAGTGGGCAATAACTGCCACGTGTAGTCTTACAACAAATCAAACAACCAAGCTAAGTGATTTCAAATCTAGAAAATATCATATTGAAGAACCTGATTTCGAAATCTTCAAAAACTTTGGAAGAAAACTGAACTCTGCTGTAGGTTGTTCTCATGAAAGACTTTCATTCAAAATACCAGAAGTTGCAAACACAACAATGGATGCAGGTGCAAAGAAAATTGAAAAGTGTTTTGATTGGCAAAACACTCCTCCAACAGAGGACCTTCTGAAAAAATTCAGTTTAGTCCCTGGACCCGAATCGAGATGCATTATCGCAGAAAATAAGCTATACGTCATCCTGAACTACAAACCGAATGATACCTATTACAGGTTTGCTGGCAAACAAATGGTATTCAATTTGGATGTTCAAAACAGTCTAAAAAATAAAATGTCATATGCTTCATATGATTGGCCACGATCAGTTGTGAAAAACTTTCTTTCAAAGAAGATAAAAGAATTGGATTTTAGTGTTGAAAACCTGCCTGCCGAAGGCTCTTCCATCATTATTCAAATGGACTTACAGTCTCAAGAGTTGACTTTCAAAGCGAAGGATGAATTCCGTAAGTTTGGTGAAGAGATGGAACTTCTCTTTGAAGAGATGAAGGAATATAAGTATTCAAAGAAAACTCTAAAGAAAGTTCTTCAAAGAGCGAACTCTTTGAAATCCTTCTTTCATAGCTGGCAAGATAGAAATGATGCACTTCCTTGGAAGTGACATTTCTTGAAATTCCGTTCAAGTTCTGATATAGTGAACCAGATGCACTATTGGCTTACACATGAAGATAAACAATGGAAATGGTATCTTAGAACAGGGTTCGAGATACCAGATGGTTCTATTGTTAGAATAATCGATGGAAAGATCCATTCAAAAAGTCCATTGTGGGTCAACTCAAAAGTTCCATCAGTTTCAAACCACAACTTCAATTCTGTTATTTGGTTCAATGAACCACCATCAACTTTTCATGATCAATTCCTGATTGACACTTGGTCTTCTATGTTGAGAAGTCAAGTAAATTATTCTGGCAATGAAAAGATTGGATTCGTTATTCTTCCTGACAACTCTGTGCAGCTTTGCAGTGTTGAAGTTGATCATATCTTTCCAATCGAGTTTTCAGAAGACGTTGATATGATCAAAATTCATTCAAGGCAGCGCCGAATCAAACTTGGAAAGGAATCAATTAGAGTTGATGACATATTGTTCATTGACAATATGACGCTTTACAGCATTGTAAACAACATGGACTTTGTCGTAACAGCACAGAAAATTCCCGTTGCTCTTCTGAAACTTAGAAACGGTAAATCTTTGTTGGACTTTGTAAAGAAAGATCGTGTCAAAAATGACACAACTGAAGCTGAAGACAACCTACAGAAAGAATGGGAGGAGCTTGAAAGAAACGCCTGAACAAACGTTCAGTGTGTACTTTTGGACACACCTCCAAATGAGGGACATGAAATTGGCACAATAATTGCATGCCAATTTTCTCGCGATATCACAACCCAAAACCCCAACAAAATCAAGCACTTGAAGATTTTCAGGGCATTCCTTGAAAGTCTGGTGGTAACCTGTTATCTTAGAAGCATCGAGGGACAGGCACAGAGCCGCCCAAAACGACACAGGTTCAGGGAGAACAATACATGAAGATCAATGGTTTGAATTCGGGCATCGAGCTGACCACGAAGACGAACATTCTGGACATTGACGTTCCTGCTGCGATGGAGGTCAACATCCCCACGGGATTGAAGAACGTTGACCTTCTGATGGCTGGAGACGGCATCACGCCTTCGACCGTCACGATGGTGACTGGTGTTCCCGGTGGTGGAAAGAGCACGCTGATGTTTCAGCTTGCTGATGCGATCACTGGTTCGGGCAACGTTGCGCTCTACAATGGAAACGAGGAGAGTGTCTTGCAGATGCGCAAGACCACGAAGCGTCTCCGCTTGAAGCACGGTTTCATTCCGGCTTGCGAGACGGACGTTTTTCGCTTGGTTCACCTCCTGCGCAAGGTCGAGAAGGAAAATCCGGGCAAGACCGTTTTCCTGATTCAGGACTCGCTTCCGACTCTGGACGTTCCAAACTACGCCACGGACGAGAAGACCGGCGAACCTCTCTTGGAGAAGAAGGGACTCGGCAAGGACGGTTTCCCCATCTGGAAGAAGACTCGCGGTCGTCAGTTGTCGGAAGACAACGCTGTCGTGCGTTCGTCGGAAATCCTTTCGGGTTGGGCGAAGCAGTCCTTCAATGTGGCTTTCATGATCGGTCACGTCAACAAGTCCGGCGACTACGCTGGCAAGGGAAAGTTGAAGCACGTGATCGACGTTCACCTTCACTTGGAGTTTGACAAGGACCGTCGTTCCGATACGTACGGTGAACGTCTTCTCTCGGTCGAGAAGAACCGCTTCGGTGTTGCTGGTGTCTGTTTCCCCTTCGAGATCAGTGACCGAGGTGTCCGATTCTTGGAGAACAAGCCCTGACCTTCAAAGCAAAGGGACGAAAAGATAGAGTTTGAGTGAAAAGGCGACCTTCGGGTCGCCTTTCTTCGTTTGACTGTCGAACGCGGGTGATGCAGACTTGGGACAGGAACTATTCATGGCTCATGATTATCCATGAATTGAATGATATTCGGAATTGTTGCACAATCATGGTATGAACATTGACGAAAATATTAGGCTTGCTGAACAAGAACTCATGAAAGCCAAGAGAGTAGTTCTTGAACAGCAAAAAGAGCTCAAGCGTCTCAAGAAGATGAATGAAGGTTGGAAACTTCTTCTTGACGGTTTTGGTGAACTAGAAAGAGACGTTCCTCCACATGAAAATGTTCTCACGTTCATGACAGAAAAAAAGAGAAACTTCATGAAGGCACTTGGGCTATTTCTGACCTATGCAGAAGATGATGAGATCATTTACGTCATGAAAAGGCTATTTGCTGGTTACATGACACAGCGAAAACTTGAGGACGAATGATGGATTTTCACAAAATCAAAAAACTGATGGCAGAGAAGTTCAAGGAAGACCCTGATTTTGTTTATGGTTTTCCAACACTAGCTCAAGCTGGCGCTCTTGAAAATTGTAAGTGGTGGACTAAAAACTTTTCAAGAATTCAATCCGAAGGGTTTGGTGACTTTCTTTGTCTTTTGGCTGCTGGGTGGTGGACGCCAAAAAGTTACAATGCCTTGCATAGCACAGCAAAGAAATTTTCGGTTGAAAGCCTCGAACACGCTAAGTTCGCAGAACAAAATGGCAGGGGAATGATTCGTCCCACTGTCGCGCAAAGGTTCATCAAGAAAAACGACAAAAAAATAGTACAGTACGTTTATCCAGACGGTGCAATTGGACATTTTTACATCACGACGAAGCGTGATGCTTTTCACTACAACTATATCTGCTTTGAGGGTTTTGTTGAAACCCAAACAAAATTAGGAACAGAGTATATCTTCATGCCAACAAACGAATATCAAATTTTCATAAAACAACTTCAATCTCTTTTTCGAGAAATGCGTCTTTTGGATGAAAAATCTAGAAATGAGCGCAAAGGTGTCGAAACAGCAAACAGACTAAAGTCTCTTGTAAAGTTTGGAACGGAACAGGAGATTTTGCGTGATAGTCTAGAGCAAATTCAGACATTAATTCCTAAGTGCATTGAAGTCCTAAGTGCAGGCGAAGCCAACAAAAAAGACATCACTGAACTTTCAAACCTTATGAATTCCAGCTTGGCAACGATTCAAGAACTCACCAAAAATAGAGCCTTTTTTGGTGTCGAGCGCGAGGATACAAAGAGCCGAATTGATGAAGGAATTGTTAAGCGTTATCGGAAGAAAAAGGTCGAAGAAACCTCGGGAAATCCGGGGCGAAAAAAGTGAGCAATTCCGGGCACTTAGCATTACTTGAAATTCGGCATCCAACCTGCTAATATCAAGATATGCCCACTTGTGAGCGATGCGAGACGACGCAACTTGTCCGTGGAAAGCGATCACCTTTCCCTGGCGTATGCTTGTGTTGTTATCGCAACGTTCAGAACACGATCAACTCGAACAACAAGCGTGCCCGGAGGCACGGAGTATATGGACGCCTTCGAACTTATGATTGGTTTTGTCTGCTTTCTTCAAGCAACTGGTCTTGCGTCGCGTGTGGGGCTCGTCATGGTTCTGTGAAGAACGGACGAGTAATTAGGCTAACGTTGGATCATATCCACCCAATGTCAAAGGGTGGGATGAATATCTCCTTGAACACTCAGCCTCTTTGCCACGCGTGCCACACACAAAAGGATGGTGACCCCGATCTTTTGCCTTGGGACCGTGAAACGGTTTTGGAGTATCGACGACGGAAAGCGAAGGGTCAAGCTTTCTTTCACCAACTAATGAACACCTACGCAGGATCAGGCAATCCACTCTTTTTCAGGGAAATGAGAGCAAAGTTTCAGACTCTTGTTGAGTCGGGACAGGAAGATTGTACTTTCGGAGAGTTTCTAATCGAACAGTTTTTGTTCATGTACGCAGAAGATAGGTATAAGAAATGAATAAGAAGACGGCAAAGATTGCGGTGCTAGAAAAGGAGTTGTCCCCGGAAGACACTTTTCTTCCCGGTGAGATTTTCTACCTTGCGGACAAGGTATTCATTGCTCATCCGATTTATGAGTACATGCCGCTGGACCTGAGCGCCGCCAAGCGGCTTTCGATGTTCTCTTGGACAAAGAACAACGACACGAATATTTTTGTGGCACGACCGCAAACATATGCGTCAACCCATTTCGCAACAATGACTCCTCCGCATGGGAGTTTCATGTTCATGCGATATCAGATTTTGAAACTTTCTCCTGAGCTTCAAAAGGTGATTTCAAACACCTTGGTGAAGATGAAGTCTCAAAAGAAGCGATTTGCAGGAGTCTTCGGAATCTCCGCCTATTCAACGTACTTTGACAAGTACATGTTCTTTCCTTCCTTTATCTCTGCGCAGGAAGAGAATGGAAAGTTCACAAAGATTACGACTTTTGAGCAGCGCGACAATCTCGTACCCGCGTTGTATCCAAACATCATGCCAGTAAAGTACATGCCTGAAAAGCCTGTGGTAGTTGAAGAGGTTGAAGAAGTCGAAAGTTGAGCATGGCAAAAAACTATAAGGCTCGTTGGGTAAAGCGTCCGTCCGGTCCACGCGAAGAAGTCGTGGTTGGGACCGGACGCTTTTTGTCGTCTTTCGACTTCAAAAGTCTTGTCAAGAAGCAACATTCTTTTCAAGAAGGTCAAAGAGTGGAGTTTGGTTCGGTTGCTGTATCAGCCGACGGTGGTTATGCTCGGGTTCTAAAAACTTCATGTTGGATTCCTTTGAAAGAGTTTTGTGACGTTTCAATCAATTCAAAGGAATTCCTTGAGGCGCAGAAAAATTTTGATGAAAAGATTGCATTGAATCTCGGTCAACAGTCTGCTACACTTATTACAGTGAGGGCAGACACCAAGCCACCAAAACAAAAACAACAAAAACTAAACCCCAAACTTGATCCAACGCAGGACAAGAGGAAAAATATGGACAAGAAAGAACTAAAGACACTAATCACTGACCTAGGCAAAACACACATCGGAGAGGAGATTGAAGTTAGTTTCCGATCTAACTCGTCTCGTACTTCTGGAAAGTATCGACTTCTGGAAGTAAAGCGAGGAAAGGGAAAGGGAGCTTCAATGATCGCGCGGGTTGAAGACGTCTCTTCCGGACATACAATGTCCTTTGGCACTCCAAACAGTGATGAAATCTTGAACGTCAAGTGGACGGAAAACAACGAAATCAAGATGCTCGGCTATGCGGATGAAAGCTCGGTGCCAACAGAGTTTTCGCATGACGCGCAGAATGCAGAAGCTCTCAAGGAAACCTTCCTTTCTTTGATTGGAAAGAGCAACATTCAAGTGAATGTTACCTCGAATGAGGCTTCATTTGCGGGAATGCACACTTTGCTTTCAGCAAAGAAGATGGCTGGTCGTTTTGGACAGATCAAGCTTGAGCTTGAACGAGAAGATGGTTCCAAGTTTGAAATTTGGTCCTATCGTCACAGCGGGATTGTTCAGTCAGTCAACTGAACAATATTTGAACAAACTTCAAAGGGCTCCTCAATGGAGCCCTTTGCAATTGCAGCACAGAATAAACTGTATGAGTTTCAGAAAAACCTTTGTTGAAAGTAACAACATCCAGGCTATCGAATATGATAGCTTTATGGAAAATCTCACAGTGTTTTTCAAAAATGGAGCCGTGTATGATTACGTTGGTGTCCCGAGCGAAACAGCAGATGAATTCCTTTCAGCTCCTTCAAAGAGTTGGTATTTGAAAAACAGGATTGTTCCGTTCTATGACCACATGAAGAAAGAGAACAAGAAATGAAAACAAGAGTTCTAAAAAGAGACATAGCAAGAGTGCTGACTGATTATCAGGATCTTGCAAATAGATTTTTTACAAACAAACTTCTAAGACCATCAACAATTGATGAAATCAAAGTTCTTCTTGAACATAGACGGGCTCATTGCTTGATGACAGAAACAAATCCAGCTTATCAACTTCCCATTCTTGTATCTATTGAACCAACTCATAATACAGTTCTAATCGATCTTGATCTTTCAAATGCACTTATTCTTGACGAGTATGCTTGAAATATTCGTCAAAATGTGCGATGATGGATACATCGCTGGTTGTCCATGAAGACAACTTCTCAACAAACAAAAAATAGGAAAATACTTTTGACTGATAAGATTGAAATTAAGGGTCGCGTTACCTCGTGTAATCGCGGAATTTATGTAGTTGAATTCAAGGGAAAGGATGGTAAGCCTCAACAAATCAAAGCCAAACTTTCAGGCAAGATTCACTACAACAAAATCAATGTCTATGAGAATGATACCGTTACTGTTGAAGTAAGTCCGTACGACACTTCAAGCGGCATCATCACTTTCCGTCATCTTGAGAAGAAGGGACGTTCTAATGAAGCGTATGAAGACTGAACATAAAGCCATCTTTATGGCTTTGGCTATCTCTTTTGCACTTCATCTTTCTTTTTGCGCTTCAACAGCAGAAGGTCAGGAACCTTCTGTAAGCATTGCTCCATATTGTGAGCCTGCTCCGTTGGAAGCAGTCGAAAAGGTTTTGAACCGACTAACTCTCCGTTGGAATGATGGGTCTTTTATGACCCGAAACGGAAATCCTGTTTACGTTTCTTGGTGTCGAAATACACCTCATGGATGCGAGCGTACTGTTCGCAGATATGTAAATATCATTTGGAATGAAGCACGAGCAAATGGAATTTCTCCATGGCTTGTACTTGCTCAAGCATATCATGAAAGTCGTTTCAATGCATATGCTGAATCAGAGATTGGAACAAGAGGTATTCTGCAACTTCATCCACGTTCTCCTCACGGACGTTCTGTGCGCTTTGTAAGAGATCGAAGATTCCGTGAGCAGTTTTGTAGAGATAGACTCGGACACTGTCAAGGTCAGGTTATTCGAACAAGTGTCAGTCTTCTTCGACGTTCTCTTGAACGTTGTGGAAACATCGACAAGGCTTTGAATATGTACGCTTCGGGAAGTTGTGACCATGGATACGATTATTCGAGGCGAGTAATCGGATACTATCAAGACTTTCTTTGGAATGGATGATGTTATCGAATTTTCAGATGACATTTGAACAGTTTCAAGATTTACCGAAACTTGAACAGAAGCATGTCGTCCTTGGAACTCTATTCATATTCAGAGTTTTTTATGACTTTGGTCTTTGTATCATTGAAGAAGTGGACGACGAGGAAGTTTCTTTTCGTATTATTGCAAAAAGCAAACGCTTTTCTTTGGATGTTGATTCGCACCAGAAACTTTCAATTCCAAGGTTTCTAAAACCAGCAACACCTTTACTTGGCGCAACAACCGCAATTAGCGAAATGCGACTTTATGCAGAATCTTGAGATTCCCAATGATTGAAGAAATGTGGCATCAAGGAAGATCCGTGGAGAATGTAAGCGACATTCAATGCGGGTCTTTTCTAATTTATCATGATCAATTTGATCTTCAAGTCTCTGACCGATTTGCTCTATTCGTTATCATCTCACTGTTTGAGGAGTCAACAAGACTGAACAGAAAGGACATTCTTTGTTCAATTCAAAGAATATCCACGCAACCAGATTGGTTTGATGTATTTCCAGAAAAGCACTATTTGAATTGTTCAAACTTATGTTCCAGTGTGTTTTGGAAAATTTACGGGATGTGACATGGAATTTGAAATGACAGACGAAAAGTTTTATGAACTTACAGAACACTCAGATTTCGAATCTGGTGACATGTTCATTGAAAGAATTTCGCCTGATTCTCATAAACATGAAGTCTCATTTGCTTTGTGGTTATTGATTATTGAAAATCCGGAAAGAGTACAACTCATGCTTCTCGGAAAGACAAAAAGCTATGATGAACGAGTGGAGCTTGGAGCAAAACTTTTCTATTCGAGAGAATTACTCGCTTGGTCCCGATGCCACCGTTTTTTGAGAAAGATTTGTTGAATGGGATTCGAAATGACGGATGAAGAGTTCTTCAAACTTCCAGAACTCACAAAGGTTATGGAAGTTGGGGACATTATTATTCAAAGGTGGGTTCCGCCAAAAGGACATAACCTCAAAACGTTATTTAGTTTTTGGTTGGTAATGAACAATCCAAATCCAGAAAGATTTGATCTTATTCTTTTGGCAAGATCAGATGACTACTATTCCAAAAAAGATACTGGACTTGTTCCCGGACATTGCGTCTCTTATAAAAGAGAAGCTTTTGCTATAGCTTATAAAAACTATGCAAATGATTTGAGAAGAGTTTTCTAAGGTCAGCTATGATCATTGAAATGACAGATGAGAAGTTTTGCCAACTTGAACAAATATCTCCAATGGTTCCTTTGTCTGTTGGAGATATTCTCGTTGAAAGATCGTATACGCAAGATGAGGATAAAGAAGCATCATTTTCTTTTTGGTTAGTTTCTGACAATTCGGACCCTGTCCGTATTTTTCTTACATGCATTGGAGTAACCGAAAACTTTGCTCCCCATCTCATTGTAGGAATGGAATTTTACCTCTTTAGAGCGAAAAACACATCAGAAACTAGTTTGAGAAAACTATGTTGACAAACTTCCAAATGACACATGAACAGTTTGAAGAGTTGCCATTTGTTCAGTTGGATGATGTCAAACTTGGAACTCTTTTTATTTTTAGATTTTTCAATGATTTTGGTCTTTGTGTTATTGAGGAAATAGAAGATGAAGAATTGACTTTCCGAATTATAGGAATAACAAAACGTTGCATTTTGAAACTCGATGAAAGTCATAAAATTGTAATTGAAAATTTCTTACGGCACGAGGCGCGGGGAGCTGAACAAGAGAAACCATCGGCTGCTATTCGCTTATATGCGAAAGCTTGAAATTTGTCCAAAATCCTGTTATGATGAAGCATGGATGACAAGATTTACATTTTCCTTGACATTGATGGAGTTTTGAACTCTCAAGCAAACCTCAAGGATTTTGACAGGGGTGGGACGGAAGTCGAGAATGTTTCTTCGTTCTTTATGACCTTTCATGTTGAACATTTGAATGAAATCATCCGAGGACTTGGTGGACCAAATAAAGTTTTGGTAATCTTGTCAGCAACAATGAGGAACTATCACTCTTTAGAGGTTCTTCAATCTGCTTTAGAAATGAAAGGTTTCATTGGTAAGCTTGTTGGGAAAACTGGACCGAATGTAAGAAGTGGAAAAGAAGGTGAACCTTTTCCAAGAGCAGTTGAAATCCAAACCTTCCTTGATGAAAATCCTCATGTAAAAAACTTTCTCATTCTTGATGATGCAGAAATGAATGAAGAACTCACAAAGTTTGCGGTACGAACCTCCTTTCAAAAAGTCGGGGGAGGATTGAGAGAACATCATGTCAGGCTCGCAATACATAAGTGTTCCTGAAATTCCTTGTCGTTTTCCTTATTTTGAGCGGAAAGACAAGCTCATAAAGAACTGGAAAATTGGTGACATGTTCTTTGCGGAACATTTGAAGAGTTTTGTTCTCTTCTTAGTTCTTGAAGAAGACGAAGAAAACTTTTACATTTATCCAATTGGATCAACTAACGGAAAATGTCCGGACACATGGGGATATGGTTCGTGGCAGACCACAATAAACAAAGGTGATCAACCACGTGGATTGTACTTTGTTACTTGAAAGAGAAAATTATGCATCCTGTCTCAATCTACAAAATTGAAAAAATGCGAAGTCTTTGGCTTGAAAAATTGCCATTGATTGCACCACTTTACAACGCACCAAACAGACATTATCATAACTGGCTTCATATCGAGAAATGCTTTGCTCTCACAGATCGACTTAGCATTTCTGATGTTGAAAAGGAGCTTTTCAAACTTGCTTTCTTGTATCATGATGCAATCTACATTCCGGGAATGGAAAGTGAGAAACTTTCTGCGGAGCTTTTGAGAACTCATCTAAATGATGAACTTCGAAACTCGCCAGGAAAAATTCAGGGCGGCACATTTTCTCCATTTGGTTGTCTGCATTTGATTTACCTAAAAGGTTCTGAAAATACGGTAAGTTCTCATTATTCAAATGAAGAGATTGCTCGTTGGAATGCGTTGAAATCTTTGTTTGATGACGTTGATTATGCAATCATGGGATCGGATTGGGGAGAATACTCTCGATACGTTGAAAACGTAAAGAAAGAGTATCTCTATTGGACTGATGAAAAAACCTTTTGGAAAGGTCGGCGTGCCTTTCTTGAGGGACTGAAACGAAAGCCTCTTATATTTGAGAATGCACACTCTTCTTACATTTTCGAAGAGTTTGAGAAGAAGGCTCGAAAGAACATCGAAGATGAAATTGCAATGCTTCATCCAGTTGAAAATGTTTGAGTAGTGAGATTGATATGCCTTATAGAGAAACAAATCTAACACCACCACCTCCATCAAAGCCTTATAGAACTTTCAATGTTGAACTTCCTTGGTATCGTTTTGGAAGACCATACTCAAGAGAGTTGATAACAATGGTCCCTTATGTAAGAGCCAATGGAAAAGACAAAGGTTGGGTTGCGGACAAAACAGTAATCAAGTATTGTCGGTCTTGGGAAATCTACAGCCACGCAGGAACCTTTTATGAGTTTCAGTTGATGAACGGATTTTTTTCAATTTTCTCTTATCAAGAGAGGACAAAACACGTTTTGGACACTCATCTTGAATGGGGCTTTGTTCATCTTTGGACAGGACCAGATTTTGGTTCTGTGAAATATAAAGTGCAACCCTATGGCGGAGGAAAGTTTTTGAAGCAAGGAAAGTCTTCTCCTTTGATTGAGGTTCAGCCACACACAACTCAAGTCGAACTTTTGATTGGATTTGGACCAGACAGATTTCATGATAGAAACATTCGTTTGGTTGAGGAAGGGACTCTTGCTGAAGAAATAGCAAGTGGTGCATGGAATCCTCCTCGAACACCTCCACAAGTGAGTTTGAAACCAGAAGTTTGTTGAACTGCAACCAGTCTTCTAATTGGTTATGTTCCATTAGTTCAAAATACTTATAGTTCAACCAATTCATTCCAAACAAAATAAATAAACTATGCCGTATGTCTTCAACAACATACGGCATAAAATATTTGGGCTCCAAGAAAAAGATCATTCCTTTCATTGAGGAGATTGTTTCAAAACTCCCAACTCACGAAAAGACGATGATTGATGTTTTTACAGGAACAACAAGAGTTGCGCAGGCATTTAGGCAACTAGACTACAAAGTTACGACAAGTGACTTGAGTTATGCTTCACAATGCTTCTCCGCCTTGTTCATTGAACATCCAAATCCAAAATGTTTGAAAAAGTGGATTCAGCATCTAAACTCAATACCTCCTTGCGAGGATTGGATTACAAAAAACTATTGTGATGTAAAATCCTCAAATGGTAGGAACATTCGAGTTTGGAAACCTAAGAATGGCAAGAAGGCAGATGCTATTCGAAATGAAATTGAACGACTGTATAACGATCTTGAGATATCCTTACTTGACAAGAGAGCATTGATTGCTTGCCTTATTCTCGCTTTGGACAAGGTAGATAATACCGTTGGTGTGCAGCAGTCCTATCTCACAGAATGGAAAGCTCAAAGGGCAGACCATGACCTAAAACTGGTCCTAGAAGGCTCGATAGAAAATGAAACGGGGGAACACATCAGAGGAAGTTCGCAGGATATCCAATATCCTCCTGCTTCGATTGCCTATCTTGACCCTCCATACACAAGTCACAACTACGGTTCCTATTACCACATTTGGGACAGCATAGTTCTTTGGGACAAACCGGAAGTTGGTCTTTCAACAAATCGAAGAAAAGATAGAATTTTTTCTGCTGATGGTCATGATGAAGAGTTTGTTTCGCCATGGTATTCACCAAAAGAATGCAAGGACGCTCTGAAGGTTTTGATTGAAAGACTTCCTGTCAAGTTCATCCTACTTTCATATAACAATGAAGGCATTTTGAGTGAAGAAGACCTGCGAACAACTCTATTCAATCACGGTTCAATCAAAACATTTTGGTTCAATGAAGTGAAATATCAACGAAACATCATGGCAAAAATTGGACGAGGAGCGGTCGAAGATTGGGATAAGAAATACAATAAAGAGTTTGTAATTGTGATTGAGAAGAAAAATGCCGTGTGATATCCTAACATTATGTTAGTTTACAACTTCTCAACAAAAACCATCGAATCACTTACACCTTCGCAGTTAGAAAAGGTTATTCAAAAGTTCAAATGGATAAGTTCTGATATTGAGGTTGCGCAAATTCTGGAACACCATAAGCCTGATGTGTTTTCAATAAGAAATTTGAAGAGACAGGTAACCATACCAGCAAGTAATCAAACTATATCTCAGCAGAGTCAACACGCTCAGGAAATTCGAGATAAACATTACAATAGTTTCAAACTTGGTTTGGTGATCAAAAAGAACATAAAGTACAAGCATCGATACATGCTTTACAGCAGGTATGCACCAAGTGACCTCAATAGACTCAAACCAACATTTATCATGTGGAATATTCCAGGAACTTTCCAGATCATCCCTGTCAAGATTGATATAAAGTTTGAGAAAATTGAAAAGAGGGAAAAAGACGTCGACCAAGGTACTCTTGACAATTGGGAACATTTCAAAGAGAATGCAACCTTTTTGTATAATGGAAAATCTCGGGGATTATATGAGAAAAAAGAAGGAAGAGTTTCGAAACTGAGAAATTCAATCACAAAAGGTGATGTTGTAATTGTCACTGAACCAGAACTACATCTCACTAATGGTGGACCGCCTTCGAAGTTCAAGTATCATGACAACATTGAATTGTTGAAAACAAAAGACAATGAAGTTGTAACCTTTCAATACATCGAACAAGTGCCAGATTGGCAGACTTCAAAAGAAATTCTCGGATTTGCGGGAGATGTTCAAATAATTTGTAGTTCATCAAAACAACGTCTTCCTGATAATACAAAAAATACAATCTATCTTGCTGGTTGGCTCCATGTTCTTGCGGGAGGAACACATGGATGGATGAAAATCACACAAAAATCCATGAAATCTCTTGAGGATGACTTCATAAAAGAAAGTGATCCAAGATGGAATGAAATGGTGAAATGAACTATTTAGTCCTGACCTTTGGGGTCAGGAGAAAAGTTCATGCCAACATATCAAGTAACACAATCAAAAGTAACAACAAATGAATGTCCTTTAGTTTTCCAAACAGGAACAGGGAAAGCATTCAACGGACAAACAATCACATATGAATTTGATGTAATTCCACCAAACACACTAAGAGACGTAGCAGATAAAATTACTGGAACCACTGGAGAAGAATGGATATTGGTTGAAAGCGACATTAATCAATGTATTACGCACATGGATTTTAAATCACCGTTCAGTTGGAGTGTTTTGCCCTCCGCCGGAGCTGTAACTAAAACGCATTATCCATCTCCATTATTGAAGAATTCTAGCTATCCAAATATTGTTACAAGTGCCTCTTATCTTAAAATGACAAGTATTGGAGGCAGAATTAAAGGTAGCGCAGCCCTTGCAACATTTCCTACAGTAGTCAATGGTGCAGCAACCTTTTCCATATTGGCACAAAAGGAAAATGATGACAGTATCATTGGTATTCATTTGACTGATTATGACAATGGTGATGATTTTGATATCAAGGTCGGTCTTGTTCCTGCAACAGGTCACCTTGAACTAAAATCTGCAACAAATTGTAATGACGGAGACATTCCTTTTGCTTCCGGTTCATATCTCTTCAGAGATGAAGATGATGTCGATTGGTATTACTTCTGGTTTAGATTCAATCCAAATGTAGATTTGAACTCACTTGGAGAAGTTATCATTTATCCAGTTGCAACAACAGGATCAGTTCAAAATCCTTGGGGAGGACAAGAAGCAGTGAACCGTGCTGTTGTTTTGGCTCATCCACAACTTGTATGTCTGAATGATTCAGACAGCTATGCTTACCCTGGAACAATTTCTGTTTTCCCATCGTCTTCTAACAAACCAAGAGACATTGTGAAGCCAGATTTTACTCCTGCAATTGAGGGAACAAGAATTACTCTAAAGTGTATTCCTTCATATTCAAGCTCTCTTCCAAACAGAGATTTGCCTCTAATAAACTATGATTTTTATCCATATGGTCTAGAACTTACTTCAAGTGTAAGTCCGGGAAATAGAGATTTCCAGTTTGGAACTTATTCTCCATCAATTAGAACATCAACAGGAGTTCACAAAGCTTCTTTCAATGTTTCTTGGCAAGCCGGTGAAAAGTTACAAATGGAAATAGACTGGACAAATAGTGTTGTTTCTTGGAGTCAATCTTCTGGATATCAAAATACTTGGGCATTTACAGGAAACTGGACTGCTGCTTCAAATAAGAGCTTTACTTTGGGCACTAGTGGTTCAAGTAAGCAAGCATTTGATGGACTTTTGTGCATCAAGTCTGATTCTTGAATAATAAATTTTGAAATAAAGGTTGGGGATTGTTTGATCCCCAACCTTTTTCAATTGATTGATATTGTTTCTCGTGCTATCATGAAGACATGACAGAACGTACACCGAAGAAGTTTGTTGGACTACATAGCCATTCATGCCTTTCAATTGGCGATGCTATTGGTCTTCCACAAGACCACATTGATTTTGCAATCGAAAATGGAGCAGATGCACTTGCGTTGACCGATCATGGAAACATGAATGGTTTCTCGCATCAGTATCTTCATGCAAAGAAGTTGAAAGAAAAAGGAGTAAACTTCAAAGCAATTCCAGGGTGTCTTCTAAAGGGACAACCAATAATAACGAACAAAGGAATTAAGCCAGTTGAAGAAATAGAGGTTGGTGACCTTGTACTCACACACAAAGGTCGTTTTCGACCTGTTGTTTCAACAATGAAAAGACAGTATGAAGGAAAACTCTATTCAGTTTTCCTTTCACAAACAAAAACACCTTTGAAACTAACTGAAGAACATCCCATTCTTGTGCGCCAAAGAACTGGACAGAAAGTCTGGCAAACACCAAACGAAATTCTATTTGGTAGACCAAATAAAACAGTTGGAGTAAATGCTTGGAATTCTTGGGTTTGTTTTCCAAAAACGGAAGAAACTTCAACTTTTATTGATGTTCAATTTCATTTGAAAGACTTCTTGTCATGGGAAGATGACTATACGTGTCATCGTCTATTGAAACCAAACAGATATTACAAATCTTCAATGAAGTGGAATATCCCACAACGTTGGCAGTTTGATGAAACCTTTGCTCGACTGCTCGGCTTTTATGTCGCCGAAGGTTGGGCTAATGAAGGTGGGTCATTTGGTTTTACATTCAATATCAATGAAAATGAATATATTGATTTTGTTGTAAATGAACTAAATAGGTTCAACATTTCCACAAATGTTCGTCAACGAACAGACAAAGGTTCAACAGACATTGAGGCTTGTAACAAACCTTTTGCCAACCTATTGATTAGGTTGTTTGGAAAGGGAGCAAAAAATAAATTTATTCCCCAAGAAATCTTGACTGCCCCAATTCAAATCAAAAAAGCATTCATTGGTGGATTGGTGGACGGGGATGGAAAAGCTATTTCGAATATAAATTCGCGAAGAGATTTGAAAGTTTCAAGCCCCCATTTAGCTTGGACATTCAAAGTTTTACTTTCCTCAATTGGTTATTGGGCAAAGGTTGGAAATGGAATTGAAACAAGAAACCAAAAGGAATATTCCTTTTGGACGGTTTCATATTCTCCTAAAAGGTCTTGGAAGAAAACCTTGGATGACTGCGAGGGAACATACAAGCCGATCAAGAAAATTGAGTGCGAACACATCAAAGATGTTTTTGTCTATAACTTTGAAGTTGAAGAGGACAACTCATATTGCAGTGACTTTGTGCTTCACAACTGCGAAGCTTATTTCATTCCTTCTCTTGTTGATTGGCACAAAATGTACCAAGAGAGAAAAGTCGAGAAGGAAGAAGCACGTAAGGCAGCCGAAGAGGAACAGGACGACCTTGAAACCTCGGAAGAAAAGAATGAAGAAGAGGAAGGCGGAACTGTCGTTGAAAACGAAGAGGAAACAAAAGAACGCAAGGTCAAGGACCCACTAAAGAAGCGTTCTCACTTGGTGCTCTTGGCAAAGAACCAGGCTGGTCTAAAATCTTTGTTTCGCTTGGTGAGCAACTCATACATTGATGGTTTCTATCTCTATCCACGTATGGATTTTGATGGACTCAAGGAACATGCAAAAGGAAACATCATTGCAAGTTCGGCATGTGTATCAGGAAATGCAATTTTGGAAACCAATGTTGGACTTCTTTCCTTGAAAGAAGTTGTTGAAAGAGTGAAGAGCGGAGAGGAAATCCTTACACTTTCATACGATGAAGATAGGAACAAAGTTGTCTTTGCAAAGGTGTTATGGGGAGATTGTACGCGAAGGAATGCAAAACTTCTCCAAATAAAATTGGAAGATGGAACCTCGGTCAAGGTAACTGCCGACCACAAAGTTTTCACCAATAAGGGATGGTTGAGAGCAGACCAGCTCAAAGAAAACATGCCGCTGCGCATACTTACCTCCAATACATGAACTAAAAATATGTATAGGTGGTGTAAATGCGTAATGAGAAACATTTTCAAAAACTAAAAGAAGTTCAACAAAAAATTGTTGATGGTCCTTTTGAAGAAATTAAACACAAGGTTGAAAAAGAATATCACTCATTTGGGATGATATTTGACTTTCTTCAACGAGATTTTCCGGAACTGCTTCCTAACCCTTTTTCAAAGAAACAGCTTGGAAAAATTCTTACTTCTCTCGGTCTTATTCCAGACAATAAAAGTTATAACAAGCAGCCAAATTCCTTCAAACTTCAATATCGATATAATGAGAAAGAGCTCATGAATTTTGCCTTGAAAGGACAAAAGCAGACAGTAGAGATAAGAAATAGGACTGGCTCTTATTTTGAAGTGGCAAAAAGAAGAGGGGTTGAGGGACGAAGAAAAAATTCTCCAAGGTGTATTGAGTTTTACATTTCACGAGGATTTTCAAAAGAAGAAGCAGAAAAGAAAATCTCTGTTCTTGCAACTAAGGGTGCATTGGCTTCTTTGAAAAAGGTGCAAAGTCCAAGAACCGAAAGAATGATTTCTAGTTTTCTTCTTGAAGAAGGTGTACAATTTTGTTCTCAATTTCAAATCAAAACTAATAATCCAGACATCTTTGGAAGAAAGACTTACGTCTATGATTTCTTCATTCCAAAAAACAATTTAGTAATTGAGGTAAATGGAACATATTGGCATTGTGATAAACGTTTTTGGACCAAGGGCGACAAGATAAAGCTCCCTGGAAAGGGAGAAACTCCATGTGAAAACGTGTGGCTTGCTGACCAGCAAAAAGTTGAAACTGCCGAAAAAATAGGGTATGATGTCCTAGTCATTTGGGAGCACGACATCTATACAAACTTCCAAAAAGTGCAGAAAGAAATTCTAAATGAAATTTGTCGAACTAGTCGAAATTGAAGAAGTTGAGGAGTGTGAGGATGTTTTTGATATTGAAGTCGAAAACACCCATACATTCTTTGCAGATAATGTTTGCGTGCATAATTGCATGGGTGGAGAACCAGCAAAAATCATCTATGACAATCAGATTGAACCCGACTTTAGTAAGTGGGGTCCAAACATGGACAACTTCGACAAAATCCAAGAAGAGTTGACGAAGCTTGGACAAAAGTTTCAATGGGCACTTGGAGAAGAAAACTTCTATTGGGAACTTCAATTCAACAAAATCCCAGCTCAGCACCTTTTGAACTTCCATCTTATCGAAAACAGTAAACGAACTGGAATTCCTTGCATTGTAACTGTTGATGCTCACTATGCTCGTCCTGAACACTGGAGAGAACGAACCATCTACAAAATGATGGCAAAACAACAGATGTTCAAGCAGGAGCTTAGTTCCGACAACATTCCAAAATCTATCGATGAACTTGAGTGTCATCTGTACCCAAAGAATGCAGAACAAGTTTGGGCTTCTTACTTGGAGACTGGTAAGGGCGTTTACGATTTCTATGACAATGACATGATTTGTGATGCAATCGAGCGTACTTGGTCGATTGCTCATGAGCAAATCGAAAATCCCGAACCTGACCGAACTGTAAAACTTCCTGTTCTCGAAAAGCTTGTTAGTGCAGATAAACTTGATGAGCTTCAAGCATCTGGTAAAGATGAGGACACTCAAGCTTTCAACGCTCTTGTCTCTCTTGCGAAGGAGGGAATGAAGACCAGAAAACTTGAAGAGAAGTCAAACTTCAATGAATATGTTGATCGTTTGAAGCATGAACTTCAAGTAATCAAAGAGTTGAAGTTCGAGAAGTATTTCTTGACATATGCGAAGATCATGGAGTTGATTAGCGAAAACCAACTTATTGGAGCTGCTCGTGGCTCTGCTGGTGGCTCTTTGCTTTCATATATCATTGGGATTACACAAGTTGACCCAATTCGTTTCGGACTTATCTTTGAAAGGTTCTTGACCAAGAAGAAGAAAGGTTTCCCTGATATCGACAGCGACTTCTCTGACAGAGATGCTGCCGTCAAAACACTCATTTCATATTTCGGTGACGAGAACGTCATTCCAGTTTCAAACTTTGCTCAGCTTCAAGTAGCTTCTCTTTGCAAAGACCTTGCTCGCTTGTATGATGTTCCTTTCGATGTTGTGAACAATTACACAGCAAAGATGAAGGCAGAAGCTATGGAGGTTGCAAAACAACAACCAGGCTTCGATGCTCAAGTTTGGGAGTTTACGTTCGAAGTTGCTGAACGTGATTCCAAATCTTTCAAGAGTTTCATTGAAGAAATGGAGAAGTCGCATCCAAAGTTCCGTGAAGCTTTGAACGTTCTGTTCAAACAAATGAGAACTATTTCAAGACATGCTGGCGGCGTTATCATTTCAAATGATACGAAAAACAATATGCCTATCATCAAGGCAAAAGGTGGTCTTCAAACTCCATGGTCTGAAGGTTTGAACTTTCGTCATCTTGAGAACTTTGGTTTCTTGAAGTTCGATATCTTGGGACTCGGAACTCTTCGAATGTTTGAAGATACAATTCGTCGCATTCTAAAGAAGAATGGAAGACGTTATGTTACGTTCAAAGACGTAAGAAATTGGTTCTACCAAAATCTTCATCCGGACAATAACGCAATGGATGATATGCACGTTTACAAAACCGTCTATTGGGACGGAAAGTATGCAGGCATTTTCCAGTTCATCAAAGAGAATACTCAAAAGTTCATGGCAGAAATGAAACCGAAGAGTATTCAAGACATTGCAATCGCAACTTCCATTTTCCGTCCGGGACCTCTTTCTTTGAAGGTTGATGAACTATTCTTGAATAACCGAAAAAATCCGGAGACTGTTGAGTTTGAACATCCACTTTTGAAGGAAGTGTTTGCTGAAACTTCTGGACTGCTTATCTTCCAAGAGCAGTTGCAGATGATTTACCACAAACTTGCTGGTCTTCCTTTGGAAGAAACCGACAGCATTAGAAAAGCTTTCACAAAGAAAGATATTTCAAACAAGGAAGAAGCTGAACGTCAGAGAAACATTCTTCGAAATGACTTCATCATGAAGTGCAAGGAAACAAACGATATTTCGGAATATGTTTCTGGTCAAATCTTTGACAAGATGGAAAAGTTGGTTGCTTACTCATTCAACAAAGCTCATGCTGTTGCATATGCAATCAACTCCTACATTTGTGCATGGTTCATGACATATCACCCTGATGAATGGTGTGCTTCATATCTTGACTACTGTTCAACATCGAAGGGAAAGACAGCAACAGGTGAAGACCCAAAGGTTATTGCTCAAAATGAGTTGAAGGCACTTGGATACAAGATTGAAAGACCGGATATCAACCTTAGCGAAAACATCGTTATTATCAAGGACAATCTAATCCTTCCATCATTCAATACGATCAAACATTTTGGAGCAGCCGTTCAAAGCGAACTAAATCGTTATCGTCCTTACAAAACTGTTGAAGATTTGCTTTGGGATAGCGGAGGCAACTGGAGGCATTCCAAGTTCAATAAGCGAGCTCTTTCAACGATAATCAAACTTGAGGGACTTTCCTCGATGGATATCGTTGGAGTTGGGAAGCAGTTTCCAAACTATGCTGCACTTCACTATGTTGTTGTTGATCATGCTGATGAATTGAAACGTGCATGTTCTCGAAAGAAGAACAGAAATCATGAAGAACTCCTTGTCAAACTGATTGAGGAAGCTCAAAGTATTCCTGCGTGGACTTCGCAGGAAAAGATTGGTTTCTTCCAACAACTTGCCGGATCTGTTGACATTGATTTCATTATTCCACAGAAACTAAAGGATAAGTTCATAGAGCACTCTATTCTTCCTCTGAATATGAGAACGTCAAAGAACGACCTTGTTTGGGGAATTGTCTCTTCAACAGAAGTCAAAAAGACTAAAACTGGCAAGACCTTCATGAAGATGCGCATCTATGGACAAGATGAAGTTCAGCAACTCGTCTTTGTTTGGGGTTATGATCCTTCAAAGAACAAACAAGATATCAGACCTTACGACATTGTTGTTGGACAATACGATGAAAGTAACTTTGGGTTGTCTACATTCTATTCAAAGGTTCGTAAACTAAAAACAGAATGAAATAGTTTACTTCCTATTCCTCCTATAAAGGAAAGCCCAAGTTTTTGGGCTTTCCTTTTTTTGTGTTATCTCATAGAACAAGATTGAGTATCCTATTTATTCGTATTGAAGCATTCTAAAAAGAAGGCACAACGATGAATATTAGCAAGAAATTTATTGAAAGTTTATCAAGAGAGGCAGCTCGCAATGCTCTTGAAAAATCCGGAGTGAATGTCAAGTCACTCAAGGAAGAAACGAAGAAGCAAGACCCTGCTGTTCTCAAGGAGCAGGCGACCATCCTTCTTCCAAAATCCTTCATCAATAAATCCGAGGCTCAGTCCCAACGCACAAAAGAAGCCCACGAGACGCTTTACAAACAATACGTTGACAGCTACAACAAGGACACCTCAAACCTTGTAGCTGCTTCCAAACTTGACAGCAACTCAGCTTCTTCGGCTTGGAGATCATTGAAAGGTGATCAAGCTTATAACTTCAATGGAGCAAAACTCCATGAACTTTACTTCGGGAATATTGGAGATTTGACTTCAAAAATCTCTTATGCATCATTACCTTTCATGAGACTTCAAAGAGATTTCGGTTCATTTGATAACTGGCAGTTCGATTTCATTGCTTGTGCCATGGCAGCAAGAAATGGTTGGGCACTTTGTGTGTATGAGCCTTATACGAACACATATCAAAATGTGATGATTGATGAACACAATGTGAACATCCCACTTGGAGCAATTCCTGTGATTGTTATGGATGTTTGGGAACATGCTTACTATCGTGATTATGTGAATGACAAGCGCATGTACTTGAATGCAACAATGAAAGAGTTGAACTGGCAAGTAATCGAAGCTAGAATGAGCGTTGCAGAAAATGCAAACCTCAAAGACTTGTGGCTTATTCAACCGATTGGTTCAAGCGAACCAACAAAGGTCATCACACTTGATCATAACTCAAGTGTTCCACCAATTGATGATGTTGCTGGTACTCCTCCATCAATGCCAGATACAGTTCAAAGTAGAATGGGTTCAGCAACACCACCTGTTGCGTCAACAGTTGGACCGGAGCGTGTACCAACTGGAGTTGTTCCTCCAATGTCAGGAAGAAGATCATGAGCATCAAATCTCTAATTTTCAAAGAACAAGTCTCGCCTCCACAATATCAACAAGATCAGCGCCGAGGAGACTTTGCAACGCAGGTCCCTGCGGACAACTCCCTTGATATGAAGGTTGATAGATATCTTGTTCGATATGAACGTGAAGCAATTCCAACTCAATCTGTTTATGAAGGAATGAAGTTTGAAAAAGCTCGTCTTCAAAAACTTGCAGGAATTTTGAATGAACAAACCGAACCTCCAGCAGATGAAGAAGAAACTCCAGACGAACCTGCTGATGATGCTGGCGGAGATGCTGGTGCAGACGCAGGCGGTCTTGATTTTGATCTTGGCGGTGGCAGCGGCGGTGACACACCAGCAGCCGAAGGCGAAGCTCAACCTTCTCAAGCAGCAATGAAAACTCCGCGATTGGACCTTGCAAAGTTTGCAGGTGCAGTTGCAAGATTGGTCGAAAATTATGACCAACTTCTTGATCCAAGAACCACAATCTTGAATAGAGCAAGAACTTATATCCTGAATAACTACAACGAGGCGATGGCTGAACAACTCATGACCATTCTTCAAACCAACTATAGTCTTTCTGTTGAACAACAAGAAGACCCACAAGCTCCACTTGCAGTTGGTGCTTGGCCAGTTGGCGGAGGCTGAACATGAAGAAGAAAAAGAAGAAGTCATTTAGTCCTCGACTTATTGTCAGCGAGGTTGACCCATTATTGCTTTTAGAAGGTCGCAAAGTTCTCTTTGAAAAGGGAATTGCCTTTCAGCAGTTTCTTGGGTTTGTCCTTGAAAGAATGTCTGTTCGTGACGAACGCGTAATGAGCCTCATTGATGAAGCTCATTCTTGGAAGAACAAGCAGAAAGCCATTGATGACATCAATGACTATGATCACTTGTATTCTCTCCTTGAAGAACGCTTCGTAGAACACCGAAAAGAGATACAAAAAGGAGAGCACCATGATAAAAAAGATGCTCGTGAAGCTATTCAAAACTGGAATGAAAATGATTGATGACAGCACAGAAAGACAAAAGATTGACGACCTTGAAAAGGTTGTTTATAATCTTACAGCGAATGTCAACCAACTCATTTCGATATCTCGTGAAAATCAGGAAGTTATGGTTGATATTGCAACCATTCAAGATGAAATCCTCAATCTAATGGAACAAGAGTTAGACTATCAGGAGGAGCAAGAGCAAACTAATTTATTGCCAAAATCTGGCAAGATTGGAGCCTTGAACTAAAATGAAAGAAACGACCAAACAAAAACTTTTGATTGTTTGGGCGTGGTTCAAAAAATGGGGATGGGCTATTGCATTCGCTATTGGTGCTTTAGCCCTTTTTCTTTTGTTTGGTAAGAACCGCGTTGATAATCAAAACTATAGACGACTGTTAGAAGGATATCGTTCACGTGAAGAAGAATACCAACTTCACATTCGTGAACTTGAAACTATCAGAGCACGTGAAGAGCAAAAACAAATTGAAATCCTTGCTCGATATAATGAGATGCTTTTAGCAATTGAAGAACTTCATGATGAACGTTTGAAACAAGTTGTTCGTCAAAGAGAAGACGAATTGAAAACTATCATTGAGGAATCGCGCAAAGATCCAAAAGAAATGCAAAGAAGACTAAATGAGGTCTTTGGCATTGAAGTCTATCAACAAGAAAAACCCCAATGAGTGAAAAGTTTGATATCATTGTTGCTGATCCACCTTGGCAATATAAAGAGAAAGTATTTTTGGGAAACAAAATCAACTCAAGTGCTCAACATCATTATTCAACAATGTCTTTGAGTGATTTGAAAAAGATGAATGTCAAAAAACTTTCAGAGAAAGATTGTCTCCTTTTTATGTGGGCAACTGGACCTTTATTGAATGAAGCCATTGAACTTATGAAGTCTTGGGGTTTTCAATACAAACAAGTTGCGTTTGTTTGGGACAAACAAAGGACAAACCCTGGATATTACACAATGACACAATGTGAGTTTGTTCTTGTTGGCAAACGAGGTAAGATACCTTCACCAAGAGGAGTTAGAAACGCAAAACAGTTTCTTTCACAGAAACTCACAACACATTCTTCTAAGCCGGAAGAAGTGCAAGACATAATTGAAAAAATGTTTCCAACACAAAAGAAACTTGAAATGTTCGCTCGGCGAGAGCGAACAGGATGGTCTGTATTTGGAAACCAAGTAAATGGGAGCATAGAAATTGAAAATGCATAAATTTGTTTCATCTGTGTTGGTTGCAGTTATGATATCCACAACATTTCAGGTCAGTGCTCAAGAAATACCAGAACCACCAAGATTTGAACTTGTAGAACCAACAATGTCAGTTGGAGCTCCTCCATCAAACATTGGAGCACTTCAAACGTTGTTGTCTGAAGGACAACGTGCTCCTTTTGCTGGCATTCTTTTGAACAATGAAGCTTTGTCATGGATTATGACAAACTTTGTTTTCGTTCAAAGAAACTTGATTGAGGAAATGAACAGGCGTGTTGGAATAACAAGACTTTGGGCAAGAACCAACATTGAGACAATCAATGTTTCAAGGGAAGCAGACCAACAAGCCTTTCAAGTTCAACTAAACATGGCGAACTCTGGAAGAGATCGAGCCCTTGAAGAACTTGAAAGAGTTTCTCGTGATGTTGGGTGGAGCAGAAGAGAAAAGTTTACTCTTGTGTTGTCCTTGATTGGAACACTTGTTATTGGATCTTTGATTGGATGGGGTTTGTCAAAACTTCCCTGAACAAATGATTGATACTGAGTTTGAAACGATTGTTGATAAAAATTGTCCAATGCTTCTCCGTTGGGGAAATCTTGGACCTTACTCTTTTCATGACTTTCAGTTGTTCCAACATGGGGACGAATACATTGGCGAAGTTCTTGTTTTGATTCCCGCCGACCTGCGCGAGTATTTGAAATTCATATATTCGCCTCGGACGTTCGACGATCCAAAAGTTACATTGTTGGATTACTTTGGAAACGTTCAAAGAGTTTTTCATCTAAAAAACTTCAAAGAAGTCACCTATAAGTTTCATAACCATAGCCTTGACAAATCTCTAAGTAAGTGGAGTGGACTTGTTGTAAAGGTTCTCTTTTGTTGTCAAACAATTGAAGATGAATAGTTTGAAAAACATTCTCTATTTACTCAAAGCAGAGGTAGATTATGTGGATTTTAGTTTTAGGCGTCGTTCCTTTCATCATAGGTTTGTCTGGACAAACAGCTCGTAGAATTGCCCTTGGTAAGGATAAACCAACTAAAGCTGAGGTTGCTGCCCTTGTAGGTTGGAGAAAGTGGTACTATCTAACCTTTACTTGGCACGCACTTTTGGTTGGTTTTCTTTTTGGAATTGCTGCATTCTACCTCGGAATTCCTGTTCCGGACATTTTTGGAACGGCTGTCGGTGGAAGTATGCTTGCAGGAACGCTTTCAGGCGGCATTTCCATCATCGCTTATGATACGATCGTAAAGACTTTCCAACGCATAATTGCAGTCTATCAGCCTCCTGTTGGTGTATCATCCGTGACACCTCCAGCGGCAGGAACAGATGTTCCGTCCCAAAATGGTGACGGTGAAGAACCTTGAAAACCCTCGAATTTACGGGAAATTGATATTACTTGAAAAACAGAACAGGACGTGGTATGGTAAAGAATACTAAGACGAAGCGACCGCACGAAACACTCCAAGAGCGAGTGAAACGCATCGTGCAAGAGGAGCTAAAAGCAATGCTCAGCGAGCAAGAGAACGTGGTCTTCAACAAGCTCAGCAAGAACGAGCTTCCGGAATTCAAGAAGTGGATCTTGCGTCAGTGGTTTTCTGACGCCAAGAAGGGTCAGCGTTGGTACAGTCCGAAGGTCGACGAGTCGAACGTTCTCGAATACGTTTCGACCAACAAGGCTTTCCCTGTGACGCCCGTCCAGATCGTGACGATGTGGAAGGACAAGAAGTCCTTGAAGTCTTTGCTTCCGGCTGCGACGAAGGAAATCGAGCAGGCACAGGCAGAAGACGAAGAGCAGCGCCGCGAGTACAACAAGGATGGTGAGGAAACCTTCCACAACATTTCGAAGGACCTCGGAATCACGCACCAGGCGACTGCTTACATCGAGCAGGATGGCTTCAACAAGTTTCGTCAGCTTTTCGGCGGCAATCCGAACGACATGGATCCAGAGAAGCTCGATGCCCTGAACGCCAAAATCGAGGAGGCGCGGTCGAAGGCAGCTAAAGCCTTTGCTGCGAAGCTTGCTTCGACGAAGGGAGACATGGCAAAGTTTGGAGCAGAAATGAATGCTCTCGGCTTCTTCCCGAAGGGACACGCTTTCTCTCGCGAGGAGCGAGAAGCTTTGCAGTACATTGCAAAGCAATACAAGCCCGAGCAGATCGAGGAGTTGCTTCAAGCTGACATTGAAGAGGATGACAATCTCTTCAAGAGTTATCAGATGGCTGTGGCTCGAACGGTCTTCCCGGACAAGCGTCGCAAGTCGGTTGGTTGAAAACCAAACCTATCTAGAATGTAGAAAGGCACCTTCGGGTGCCTTTTCTTTTTTCTTTTTTCTATCTATACTTGAGATATGAAGTTTCAAGAACAAGAAGAAGAAAAGGTTTTCATGTCCGATGACCTATTGGACGTTGCAGAAACAGAGAGCATCTTAGCTGGGACGGTTCCTGCGGTTTCTTTTGGGCAAGTCAACGTAAACAGCTCCAGCCTAAAGGGCGCACCCACAACCTTTGGACACGGGTCTGGTCCTCTAATTGGTTATGTTCCACTACCTGATCCTTCGGGCTATTTTGTTGGGATAGTTGACCTCCGGCATATAAACGATAATGCCGACGAAGCATTACCACCAATTCAGAGCTTTTCAGGTTCGGTTATGTCTGTTGAACACCTTGCAGATGGCTCAACAATACTCCAAATCCTTTTAGGGAATGAAGACTATTTCTCCCTGGTGAGACGTCCTCTAAAAGATTTGGTAGCGTTAGAGGTCAAACTGGTGGATCCTATGGGCAATCAAGCGACGCTGGTGAAGGAACAAGTTGTTGATTATTTGAAGGTGGAGTTTCGAGAGAATTATGTTGTGGCTTATTTTCGTTTCAAAGCCTAATTACAAAGGGAAATGAACATGAAGAATAAGAACAAAGAAGTAAATCTCAAGTATCTTGGATGGTTATTGGAAAGTGCCGTTTCAAGTGTATTGTTGGAACAAGCTGAACAACAAGTTCCGCCTGTTGCTCCTGCTCAACCTCCTGCACAAACAGCTCAACCTCCAATGCCAGGAGCAGAACAGCCTCCGGCAGACCCAACTCAACAAACACCTCAATCATCGATGAGCCTCGATGATCTGATTGAGAAACTCAACCTCATTCGTGGAGGAAGGTCATTCACCGATCCCGAGGTGTATACAAAGATGGGCGAAGTATTCAAGACGTTTACAGACCAACAAAAATCCGAACTTGATGCAAGTCTTACAAAAGTTATCGATGTTATTGTGAACCCTGACGAGGGACAGCTTGCACAGCCTGGAAATGCTCCACAAACTCCAACTTCTCAAACTCCACAAACACCAACCTCTGCACCAGCGCCACAACCTGCTCCAACACAACAGACACCAATTATTTGAATTCTTCATTCTTTCCAAAGAAAAGCCCGACTTGTTCGGGCTTTTTGAATTATTTCTTGAAAATCCGCACAACACGTGCTATGATAAAGTATGGATACCGAACAGAACATTGCACTTGCTCGTAATTGGACGCGACACATGACTTTCCGTGTGGTCTTGCCGCCTGGAATTTCTGAGGTTCCCGTAGTCCCTAACTACGGATGGACCTTTTCGATGTATCATCCCCCGGAAGTAAAGGAAAATCCTAATCTTGAGGTCATTACTGAACTTAGTCAAGGTTCGATGGTGATGTTTCATGGGACGGCTAGAGAAAACTGGGATAATGAAGTTTATTGCTTTTCTATGGTCAACGCCCCAAACACACAGTTTTTCATTCCTGCTGGGTTCTTTGAATACCTCGTCCCTGTTCCTGTAAGTTCCAATATCAAGCGTATTGCACAACGACGCTTTAGTCGTTGAACTTCGAGTTGGGATATGAGAACAAAAATTTCATACAACGACCTTCAAATCGGGCATGTCCTTGTAGATGAGGATGAAATTCCTTTTTTCGTTATTGAAGGTATTGAAAATGGAAGATTTCGACGAGACTCGACCAATGGCGGAATAGCCAGGCTGGACAAACTGACAGGGCTGAGTTTCATTCAACCTTTTGAGAATGAACATCCGGATGACACTGCCACAAGGTTTCTAAAAACCTTTTGTAAAGGTCATCACACTACGCACATTCCAGTTTGTGAATGTACTATTGTTGAGATCAATGGCACGAAATATGCCAGAATGAGAATTTGGTTTGCCTTTCTGACTCAGAGTTATATAGATAACTTTCATTTTTGGATCTAATCATGGGAAAACATACTCAAGACCAGTTTCAAACTATCAAGTTTGTTGAACTGCAAGTTGGCGACATTATCGTTGCGAAGTATCAAAGGAGGGTTTACCGTCCTTACTTTATCGTGACAGATATCAAAATCCTCAAAGATGACCATCATACACCATATGAAAATATGACGATGAATATGCTTGGAGGTAGAGAAAAACACGTTATCTGGTCTGGAATTTTTATTTCCGGAGTTTGGGGAAACTCAGAATGTAACAGATTACCAAAAATCACAAAAAATCATATTATGGGAATTGGTTATAAGCTTCAAAAATTTGAAACCTTTGAAGGACGAGTTTCTCAGACCGGAGATTTTTACGGTTCTCTAAACAAGAAAAAGGTGGAAAACGAAACTCTTCTAATCATTCCTCGGAACATTGATGATGCCGACCAAAAAAATCTTTCTTTCTGACCTTTGCGTTGGAGACATTGTTATTGGACGCAAAATGTTGTGGTATCCACTTCCGTCCATGGAACGATTTCCTTGTTTCATTGTTTCTAAGTTGAATCTAAAGTTCAATAAAAACTCCTTTAGAAGGAGGAACTGGAGAGTCCCAAATATTTTAGAGTTTATCAATGCAGGATGGATTCCTGCATATGGAAAATTTGAAGGTAATAGTTGGGAGTGCGAGTGGATGAATGATACTGACGGGCAGCGTAGATATGACACTGCTGATGGGTATCATATCTATGATATTGAAATTTTGATCTCTAATCCAATGTACAGAGATTGGAATATTGACCTGATTGCCGAAGGGCAAACACTCAAATCAAAAACTTTCTCCTTCGCGGAGACAAGCAAGAATGTAGATGTTGGTATGTCAGTTCGAACCAACACTTTCATTACACACTATCTTCCCGAAGACCTCCAAATTGAGATTGAGGCACCTTGAGAAAAATTCATCCAGAAGAAATCAAGCTTGGCGATTCGTTGGTTTATCCGACGGGAGAACCAATTGGAGTTTGCATTCCTTGCGAGGATCCTCCTCACTATAATGGAATCCTTTTACAAAAGGATGGAGATAGTGTTGTGTGGTGGATGAGCCATGCTCCCACTGGAATTCCACGATGGTATTCTGTGAATTTTTGGGTCTTTGATGAATCTCATTGCAAAGAGATAGAAAAAAATGTTTCATTTCACGGAACGAAAAATGGTCGATATGAATTTGTTCATTGGTCATTTCTCGATGTTGATTGTTCTGAAAACAGTTCTAAATATTGGAGACGTTTGAGGAACCAAGGATTGCCTGACGATTGGGACTTTGAAACAAGACTTCATGGTAAGTTACTTTCATTGTGGATTGAAGTTCCTAAACTAGATTGGAATAGACAAAGGATTTGGGTTTTATGAGCTTTGTTCAAACAAAGAATCTTCTTGGTGTGTGTGTTGGTGACACACTTCTCACTATTCGAGGTGAACCTTATTTTCTTGTTACAGGGTTTGAACTGAATTTGGTCGCCCACATACAACATGTGGAGAAATGGAAGAAAGAACACGGACCTACCTTTGAACAGGTAATGATGTTCGGTGACCTTCCTGATGTGACAATTCCTACATACAAAAACACTGGTAGTGCTATGCAGTTTGTTCCAAGAATATTGGGGATTCCTGTTGGAGCTGATCCCACAAGCCAACGCGGTCATTCTTTTACTACTTGGCATTATGAAAAGAATGAAAAACAATTGACCCATTGGTGCTTCATTCAACACAATGGAGAACCAGCTACAATTGTAGTATTTGCTGGTTACAACATTCGTGACAACAACTGGAAAAGAAACCTCACAAAGTATCAGTGTTATGTCTTTTGAAGCAACTCATGCAGATGATCAGCATCTATTTATGGATAATGAGGTTCATATGACGATGCTTCTTGTTCCTGCTTCTAAAATACTGCCTGGGACACCAGTCATTGTTTCTCACGAGGTTGATCAAATCTATGGCGTGCTTATTGAAAAAGCTGTACACTGCCCCGAAGGCAGATACTTTTCAATGGCATTCCTGACTCCAGATTTTGCTTCAAAGACTGTAGAGTACGACAGGGGATATCCTAAAAGCTATTGGACAACTCCGAAGGCATACTACAAAGACACAGAATGGGGATCGCCACCTTTCGGAAAGGTCATGTCTGGAAGCATGATTGTTTTGAAATGGACAGGCGACCCCAAAAACCTACATTTCTATGTTCCAATTGAAGCATGTCTAATACCAATGAAAATGTGAACTTTAGCATGGTTCATTGCTCGGTAATCAATCGCGGGCAACTTATTGCTATTCGTTCCGAACGTTCAAAGGAAAGTACAAATGGGATCTTGCTTGAAGTGAAGAATTTGAACCCAGTTTCCCCACGCCAATTTGCAAAAGAGTTTTCCTTTCTTCTGCCAGAAAAGCTAGTAGAGGCGCCGCAAGAAATCTTGCCGCCTTTCTTCGAGAAAAAATCCAAAATAAGCGGAAGAGATCCAGAAACGGGTGCCCTGACTTTTCAGCGTACTTTCCGGCAACTTACGTATCTTCCATATAAAAGAACAAATCGTTTTGAGATTTCCTTTTTCCTGACAGAAAAGGAAGCAGAACTCTATTACATTGAAATCATTTCAAAAGGTGATTGAATTTTAGCAAGAAATTTGTTAGGATTGAGTATGAACGATAACTCCTACATCCATTTGAAACCAATTCAAATGCTTGAAACTGGTGATGTATTATTGGCATCACGCCCCCATGAAAGATGGGGTGGATTATATCCATATGGAATTGTTTACAGTGTTTCAAAATTACATAACCCATCCATAGAATTTTCTGGAGGGTTAGCGATCGCTCAAATCAATTTATTGAAGCAGCATTCTGATCGTTTTTGGGTGTGGGGATTGATAACCAACCTTGAAAATCCGAAGTATGATTCGTTCTTAGATTCTAGACACACTCTAAATGGTGTTGAAAAACCTGGCTCTACAGAGTGGACCTCTTACATAAATTTCAACATAGCTGCGCAGATATTTGATAGAAAAATGTTTTTCGTCCCCATTCTGAAAACATGACCACATTCAAATCACTAAATTTTGACAAAGAAAGTGGACAGTTACTTATTGATTGTTCTCTTCCACTATCTCCAATGATGACAGCAGATGAAAGTTCGGAACCAATTTTCTATTTGATTGGTGGAAGCGTTCAATCACTTCGTGCGAAGGTTAGAGAGCCTGATGGTTTTATTGGAAGTATAGATACAACCACAACAAAACTTTTATTGACTGTGGACACGAAGGTCGATTGCCTCTTCATAAAAAAGTTCTTAGAGTTTCAAGAACTTTACCAAAATTCTCCAACCTCAAAAGGGATAGAACTTTCAGACCTCCACTTTTTCCATCAAATATTCCAAAAAGTTAGATTTTGGCAAGAACACTCTTCGTGGTCAGTGGATAGACAGATGGTTTATGATGGCACAGGAGGTTATTATCCCCGCCGCGCCTCTTTGATTGGCGAAGATTTAATTGAACTTGAATGGGATTTCGCAATAGGTGATTTCAAAATCCCGATTGCTGACGAAATTGAAGATAAGAAGTTTTTCGAAGACCTACAAAAAGCAAAAGAAAGTGGAGCATACATTTTATGAACATTCAAGAAGGTGACAACTTTGTCCATCACGAAGAAATTTTACAAGTTCTTCGTTCAATCTTGAAAAGACCTGCAATGTATGGACAGAGTCCTGGAAGTGTTGAAGACCAAGTTGCACTACTTTGCAACTTTCTTTTCGGACCTAGAGTTTTCGAAAAAGCTGTAGATAGTTTCCTAAAAAGAGTCTGTGTCAGAATGCGATTCGAAGGTTCAGTAAGTCAATACGTGAGGGAAGTTCTTGAAATCAACGACTCTTACAAAGCTTGCATGAAGACTGCCGAAATCTTGGAAATGGCTCTTTGGGAACACCTTGAAAAGAAGGAAGCAGAGCTGAAAACAGCCGATGAAGAAACCAAATGAACCTTTCTCGTTTATCCTTTTCTTAGGGCTGCTCCTTCTGTTGACATATGCTTTTGGCTATATTTCTGGCTGGTATGGGTGGTTCTATTTTCTGTTTTGAAGGATTGAACTATGATTGAAGAAAATGAATGCTCATATGATCCACTCACGAAGTGTGTCACAACCGAAAAAATAATCGAACACTTGGTTGGTCTTGATAAAGAGGGAGAAGAAGTCTTTGAGAAAGACAGGGCACCTTCTGGTCTTTTTCGAAGCAATCCCGAGCCGTCCGAGGAAGCCAAAAAAAAGCTGATTGAAAGCGAAGTTCTTCGTTTTAGAAAGCATCTTGAAATGCTTGAATATAATGGTGATGAAAAATGTTATGCGATCGACTGCGAGGCTTCACAATCAGAAAGCACCAAAGAAAATCTCTTTCAAAGAATTGCACGTATTGCGGAAAGACAGTTCTATACTTTTGATCGTCCTGACAGTGAAAGTCTATTTCACTTTGATGGAGAAAAGGGAGACGCAGGTAGAATGGCTTCAAAAACAGCAAAGAAGTTTGCAATCGATATGCTTTATGATTTATCAGCAGTTGTCTTTGCTTTGAAAATGACTTCAATGAAGAGCGATACTCCAACATACGTCTTTGATGAAATCTTGGAAATTTTAGATAGGAAGAGAACTGCTATTGAGCTGATGGAGGAAACATTCCCAACCCAATATCAGCATATTCCGTACAAAGTAAAAACACTTAGTGTTCCTCCTGGTATTGGACAAACAAAGGGAGCTATTGCGACCACGTACATCTCCGGAATTAAACTGCCCGGATCAACATACATGGATACAAAGAAAAAGAAGAAAGAAACGAAAAAAAAGAGAGCCTTTGTGAGGTTCTCTTTGAAGTTCAAAGAACAAATGGAAAAAGAAGATAAGTGAAATCAAATACACAAACCAAGCATAAACCTAACACAGAAGACAGATAATTGACTTGAGAGAATTTCCCGTAAATTGTGGACAATTCTCTCTTTTTATTTCAGGTTTATTTCAGGGATTTATTTGAGGTTTGTGAGTGTATTATGTTAGGATTTGTCCGGGATTTATTAGGGATTATGGGGAATTGAAAAGAGTATTGAAAGACACTGAATGTAATTCTATTTCATTACCACCTTCTTCTTTGGTGTTGGGACCTTTGCCCCCATTCATTCACACCTTTCAACAACAATTCACGAATTTCCTCGCATTCTTTCAACATTCATATGAGCCGAAGGCTCATGAGCAAAGCTCACAGGGCTTGCTATCCATTGAGCTGTTTGATATCAAACCTTGAAGTCGGCTTCTTATACAAACAACAATTTACAAAAATCCCGTATTCTTTAACAATTCATAGGGGGTTGAAGTCAAATCTTCTTCGTTCCATTTATTGATTGTCTCAATAGAGTGTGATATAGTCATGTGTAGCCATGTCCATAAGAATTCCCGGTTATCAAAAACTATGTGAGACTCTAAAAGAGGGCGATCTCCTTGAGATTGTAAATGAAAGTCCCAACAATCAAACACTTATTCTTGATGGAAACTTTTATGGACATCAAACAATTCCCATGGATGCCCGATGCTACGAGCCACAATCCTTTAGGCTCTTTCCAGGCAAAAGTAAGTTCTTTGTAGTTGAAGATGTATCTTTGTATGAAGAACTAATCTATCATACAATTCTAAGAACATCAATGTTCCTCACGAACAACCAACATGCGAACGACCAAGACATGTTCAATGCTTGGGAACGTTTCATTAGACTTAGAGATACAGATTATCGTTTGTGGTGGATTACATCAAGAACATTTGTATCTTTGAGTGATGAACGGATTGGATGCTTGGTGAATGGACAGGTTGTTT
>ERZ761590.16-NODE-16-length-57918-cov-15.290859_pt1 | contig 57918 bp, 61 predicted proteins | sample MGYA00511880_ERZ761590 | MGnify/ENA primary metagenome ERZ761590 (study PRJEB28899, sample SAMN03785555) | bioreactor sludge metagenome | biome: EBPR Sludge; feature: EBPR Bioreactor; material: 0.22µm filtered reactor supernatant | place: Saint Lucia: Queensland... | reverse complement strand
TGTGCAAGCAACCCATGGTGCTGTGGGTCTAGGTTGGGGTTTGCTGCGATTGCCCAACGGACAGCCGAGTTAGCATCCCGAGCAAGGAGTCCGTGGTGCTGTGGGTCTAGGTTGGGGTTTGCTGCGATTGCCCGACGGACAAACTTATCAGCATCCTGTGCAAGCAACCCATGGTGCTGTGGGTCTAGGTTGGGGTTTGCTGCGATTGCCCGACGGACACTCCAGTCAGCATCCCGAGCAAGCAGTCCATGGTGCTGTGGGTCTAGGTTGGGGTTTGCTGCGATTGCTTGAACGAACGGCCTCTTACCATCAGCATAAGTAAATTTGGAAGCAGACCCATAGTCAGCCCCAGCGTTCCTTACGGATGGGTCAACCTGCCCCATAAGCTCAGGCGAAAGATCCTTCAGCTGAAAGTTGTTTTCGGGAAGGTAGCCACCACCCAAAGGAGCGTATCCTTTATTCAACAAAGAAACGATCTTTTCGTGGTACTGCTTCGCAGGCTTCTGGTTACCTCGCCCTTTCATTTCACCCAATACGTTGCCGTTTCGAATGAAAGTCAGGTGGGGCTCGTAATACTTCTTTCCACCAAGGACATGCTCCGTGCGGAAAGATAGAACAGAATCCCCCCTTTGTTGTGACGGTACGTTTCCGCAATGCCCCATCGCCTTGCCTTCTTCAGAGCAAGACGACTTTCCTAAATCCCACCACGCTGTGCCATCCCCGAAATCAATCAGCTTCTTTGCTGTCTGAGGCTTTGAAGCAAGCGAAAGAGACGATTTCTTTCGGTCAATGTACCTTTTTTCAGCTTCTTCCAATAGAGACAGGCCGTGGTGTAGGTCGTGAGTCTTATCAAAACGCACCCCTGCAACCTCAGGGATGTGTTGGCTACCTGCAAAATGCTCAATCTTCTGCTTGATTTGCGGCGTAAACGCCGCAGGGTCCTGTCTGTGATGTCTTACAGCCCAAAACGCCCAGTTCTCGTTTGGCATTTTTGAGTATGTCCACGCTACGTGCTCCTTCGCTGTTGCAAACCCCGGATGCTCAGGTTTGTACATGGCTAGCGCATCTTTCTGACCTTTTGCTAGCTCTAAAGGAGCAACGTCCTCCCACCACACCTCGTTGTCGTGAGGGTGGGCTTGCGATGAGTTGCTTTCCTGCTTATGGAATTCGGGGGTGTCGTTCTTGCTTAGCCCTTTGTCCTGCATGCCCAAGAACTGCAAAGTGACGTTCTTGGGGGCGTGAAGGCGGTCCATGATGTGGCCGGGAATCCCATCAGAAACGTCTACCCACTCCCACTCGTCCAATTCACCGTCAGGATCGTTTTCGCAGGTCGGTTCGCCATCGCATACCGCTTTGTATGAATACACCGTAATTTCCTTTCCGTCGCGGCTGGTAACGGTCTTCTCGCCAAGATAGTCCATGTCTTCAGGCTTCAGGCCGGTCTCTTCGTAAAGCTCGCGAACGGCAGCTTTCAGAGGCGTTTCACCCCTCTCAAAGTGACCTCCGGGCATGGTCCAAAGGTCTGTGTCGTTCCGCTGGCCCCAAAGCATTTCGCCGTCTTTGTTGAAGACAGCAATGCTCGCCACTTTAACAGGAGACCCGTCTTCTGACTTGCGGATTTTTTTATCTGTACGAGTCAGGCTCGGCTCTTTCTTGATCGTATAATAATAGTGGCCATGACGATTTAGACCGTACTCCATTCCGTGTCTACGTGCCAAAGAGGAGTGTACTCGTTGCGCTTCAGGAGAGGGGTCTTCCCCAGAAACCTTCTTGGCACCATGCTCATGTGCGGCGTGAGCAATAGCTGCTTCATACAGGTTAACGCCAAGTCCTTTGTTTCTATGACTTTGGTCAAGATCGGATGCATTTATTGCAAACTCGTCCCCATAGTGTGTTCCACGGACATAGCCAAGCTGTACCTCGCCGTCGCTAAGGCCAGACACAACCTCAAAAACACCTTCTTCGCCGGGACCAGAAACGTCTTCTGACGTTACATAAAGTTTGTAGCCTTGCTCTTTGTGAGACTGGTCTAGTAGGTGGCTGTAGTCATGCTGTTTCTTGTAAACACCGGATGGCCGCTGTCCAAGTAAGGCCTTGTTCAGCCCCTCGGACTTCATCACGAACGACCCCGGCTTGACCCCCTTTGCGGCAGCAACGAGTTTCTTCCAAGCCCGCTTTGCAGTATCGTGAAGGTTCTGGGCGTCCCAGTCAGTTCTAGGGAGGCGGTATTTTTCACGAAGAGCCCTCCTTTCAGGGCTCTCCACCTTCCATTTTTCATGAGTCGGTGCCCAAGCGCCCTCTTCTGAGGCGCTTAAATCCGCGTGGACAGCCTCTCTCCAGTCGGGCGAGTTGAGGTAATTCTGCAAAGTACAAATGGCCTCTTCGTGGAATGCCGGATGTGCAGGCATCCGACGACCCTTGTTGTAATGTTCCTCGTTGTAGTAGCCGCTTCTAGAAGCAATAGCCGTTAAAGCCAGTCGTTCGCGTTCGTCCAGAGATTCGAAGAGATGCCTAGCCAACCCTCTTGCGACACCGTGCCCATGCGTCTGGCCCAGCTTTAAAAAAACGGTGTGCTGTGCTTCATGTGGAGCAATCGCTTCAACGCCAATGTGCGAAATGGTGCCGTTTGGAAACTCGGTGGCACCGGGTCGGGCGTACGCCTTTATTACCCCTTTTCCTTCTTTCCCCTCCAGCTTATAACCAACCGGTCCTCCTGCCACACCTTGTAGTGACGAAACAGGAAGAGACCCGGAAGTCTGCACAGCAGGCTTTCTAATGTTTCCGGCAGTAACCGTATGAAACAAAGAAGCTGCGGTGTATGGCTGGGTAGGCACCCGGTCTACGCCAAAGTGAGGAAAGGTGATAAAACCTATCGACTTTGACAGGTCTTCATGTTTTTGGTCAGACATCATTACACCCAAGAGGAGAACAGTTTCATGCCAAGCTTTGTCTTCAGCTTGCGGACGAGTTGCTGGCGCTTCTTTGCCAACTCCTCGATTCGCGGACGGAACTTGTCGGCACCGGGACCGCCAATGCTTTGCGACATTCCGTCAATACCTAGGCTACGGCTGGTCACGTCCGCGTCGGTTGCGCCAAGCATAGACAAGATATCCATAGCGGCGATTGTCCCGATAAGCTCATTCACTTCTCTTGGCACTAGACCGTCTGGAAATCCGCTCGTGTACTCTACCTGCCAAAACGCCGGGACCCAACCACGCATATTCATAATGCTTAGGTACAGCGATCCGCCAGCGCTCTGTGTAGGAACAATACCGCCACCTGTCAAAGCGATGTTAAGCGGAATGATGTTGACTTGCCCGCGAATCATGTTCGCGGTCTCGATCCAGTTTTTAGGAAGCTCGTAAATGTCGTTATTGTCTGCGGGTGTCACGCTGAACTTGTCAATAGACGAAACCGGTTTGTGATTCAGTTCGATGTAACCGAAAGAATCGTACGTAGGCCGGTCGAACGGCTTCTTCTCACGCCTCTTGACTGGCATGATGTCTGCATGACTCTCGTCTTCCGCAACAGACACAGCACGAACGATGTAATCCTGCAGAAGCTCGTCGCCCATCTTCATGCGTCGCCCGGTCTCTGGATCAATCATCTTAGAGACCAGCGGAATACCAAAAAGGAAGCGCATTCGCAGCTGCTCAGGTGTCAACAGGGGCTCCAGCCGATCCCACGCACTGGCGATAGCGTTCTCGGGGGATACCGCCCCTACTGTGTATTTTGAATCTGAATAGTCGGCCATGCGGACACCTTAAATAGCGTCTTGAGGGATGATTGAGACAGCCTTGATAGCTGAACCATAGGTAATGACGCCACTCTGACTCAAGCGCAACCGGATAGTCGCAGTTCCCTTGATCGTATCGGTAGCTAGCACGCTGAAGCTCCAGATACTGCCGTCCGTCGCAAAGGGTTGTGTTGCGGTCCTTGTGATCGTCTTGGCGTCGTCAATAGACTCGACAACAACCTGCAGCGTAGCCCCGGCAGCAGGAACGTATCTACGTCCAGCGGGACTAAACCCCTTGGATGCGCGATCCTTAGAGACGTCGATCAACTGCAAATAAACGGTTGTGGGAGTTCCTTCGACCCACTCGGCCTGTGGCTTATACTCAAAATCATTGGCGCTTGATACGCCGTCAAGAATCCTGCAAGATAGTAGCATTGTCTAACCTCCGCACCCTAGATTGCGTGGGGGTAGACTGTACCGCGACAAAACGCAGCGTTTCGACGCTGAACTTGCGTAGGATGGGCTTATGCTCTAGAAGCCATATGTTCGGAGACTCGTCCCAGTACTCTGCACTGCCGTACGGACGTACGTAGACTGGACCGTCGTTCTCAATGTCAAGCCTCGCAGGAGTATCGTACCGTATCGCTCCCGTGAAAAGAATTTTGTCCCCACTCTTGAACACGTCCGCATGCCCTATACCCACAAATCTGTCGTCTAGAATGGGTACCGGATTCGCAAAATGAAATTCAGTGTCTGGAGAACAATCCACCGCAAGGGCAGTCAGGTCCATGACGACACCTTGGACTTCAAAGAGCTTTGCATCCTCTTGTGTAATGGTCCTATCCATTAACTCGCCCCACGTTGAATGTCTGGAGATTTTTGTCCAGCCTCTGCCTGTATTGTGTCCATCCCAAAAAGTTACCACTTTTTACGTCAACATCAATAGAGGCAAACGCCTGATGCTCAAAGGGGCTCATGTGACCTTCTGCAGCTAGAAGCTCGCCAAGCTTCAGGTCCTCTGCAAGGGAAGGCTGCTGTCCATCGTGCTTAAGGTAGCTCACCCTTGCACACCGAGCAGCACTCACCAAACAGGTCGAAGGGGTGCCGATGCGGTCTATGAGGTCCAAGGCTTCCTCCTTCATGAGGAAGGGCAAGTGTACGGGTGCGCTCGTGGGCTGTGCGCGTCGGTATTCGTAAAGCATCTTGGTGGCAAGCTCTTGAATGTGAGGCTCGGCATCAGGGTGACACCTCAATGCGAAGAAGTTCTGGTATGCGTATTCGCTACCAGTTACAATCACAGTAATGTGCGTGAAAGGCTCCAAAAGACGATTGGCGATTTGCTTGTGAAGACCAATGTTTTCGGAGGTTAGCTCCTTGGCGCTCTCGATAGCTTGCTGGCGAGCGCGGTTCCAAACCTCTAAGGCAAGCGCCTGCTTCTCGGATGCAAGCTGATTACGAGCCTGCATACCTTTCTGATTCGCCCCCCAATACTTCGGTGTAGCGGGGTCGTCTTGTGCTTCTGCAATAAGCTTGGCAACAGGAATGGCTCTAGAGCTAGAGGAGTTGCGCGAAAAGGCTCGGTGTGTCATTAGCTCGCTGTGTATGAAGCGAGGGTAACGCAAAACCATGGTTGTGAGCCTGCGCTCTGCGTTGAGCACAGTGCCGTACGGGGACAGGGAATCCTTGATTATTTGAGCGGAAATCATGGGTTGGGTATAGCGTAAAATCAGGAGAACGAAAGTCTCCACACCTCTTTGCCACAATCCCATATTCTGTCATACCCCAACTCTTTACACATTTTCCATTCAGTGCTTGTCTCAGAAAGGTGCGGATACTTCTTCAGCAGCTTCTTCTTTCGAAAGGAGGACTTATGGTGTCTTGGGAAGTCGTAGTTTTTCTTGAAATACCAGTAAGATGGCGGCGTTCTGTAAAGCTTTTCAAAGCCCAAGCTCTTGTAAAGCGCGCCTTCGCTCCACCGCAGGTCAGAGTACGTTACAACAGAAAGGGGATTGCACTCCTTACAAAAAGCTTTCAACAAGCGCTGAGCAGCACCAGCAACAGGCGTCTCTCCAACGCAAAAGCGAGTCCACTCCCAATAACACTCAGAGAACCTAAAAGAAGCTAAAGCGACAATCACGCCACCGTACTTCAGAGCCACAAACCGGTCTCCACCAAAACCGAGAAGGTGGTTTTTCTCTAGAAAAGGTCTGGCCTCTGTAGACGACACCCACACTACATCACACTGACGCGCACCTAGTCTATTTTTCTTAACGCCAAGAATGGATTCAAGAAACCGCTTTGTAGCTTCCTGTCGCTCTAGCCATTCGTCTGCGAAGACGGTTATCAGTCGGTAGCCGCGAGCTTCGCATGCCTCCATTTTTGCTCTATGTCTACCACGGGCCTTGTCGCCACCAACAAGCTCTCCGTGCCAATGTAGACCGCAGTACTCAATTGCCATTTTCTTGTCATGGCAAACCATGTCAAGCTCAAATGGGGCGATTAGCTTCCTGTCATTTCTCTCCCAAACACCAAACGAACTGACCCAATCGTACAAATCCCTTTCATCAAAGCTCTTGGCACATCCGCAGGAACGAGTTTTCCCATACAGCACATCAAACGCAGTACTGACAACGAACGTCAGCCCACACACACATAGAAAGGTAGCTGGTTCGTTTTTGAACGGAGAAGAGTCGGGAAGGTCGCTTACTAGCTCCACTCCTACCGCCTTACACAGCCTGCGAGCGTCGCCAACAGTGTACCTGTAACTCCTTTTCGCAGTTGCCCACCATTCGTTTATCTGTTTTGTCTTAAGCGCAACCAGTTGGGGGTCCTTGTACGCCTCACGAACACTTTGACTTCTTCTCTCAACAACCTCTCCAGTAAGGCCTCGACGCATGTGTTTCATTTTTTCTGGATTTTTCTTAAGCGATGCTTCGTATGCGTTTCTTTGGCGCTCTTCCATTGGAATAGAGAGGCGATTCTCTAAAAGGATAGTCTTCACTTTAGACAGCGGTATACCTAGTTGTTCAGCTATCTGTGTTCTGGTGACAAAAGACGCCCTCAGGGACAGGACTTTTTCAACCATTTCAGGTGTGGTTCGAATCCTAGGCATGCAAGCACCATATAACGAAAAACCCCCGCACATCTTTCGATGGCGGGGGTTTGTCTAATTCTTACGAGGATTACTGAAGGTTGTCGATTAGCACGTTCTTGCGCGGCTGGAATACTGCTAATGTACAAAACCTAAAGTGGGCCTCAGGCATTGACAAATCGGTCTGAGCGAGCTTAACCCGGCTGTAAGGAGCAAGCTCCTTCATCGCCATCGTGTCCTTCTGGACAAGGAAGCCCGTCACGAAACCGGGGTTCTTGTTGCCAAGGTCCACGAAGCTCGTGTTGCCCGACGAAGCGGCAACCACACGCCCGATGAACTGCTCCGTACCCGCTGCACCACCAGCTGCCGTACGGTACACGTTGAAGTAACGGTACGTACCCGAAGCAGGAGGAGCAATCGTCAGCGTCACTTCCTCACCAAGCGTAACCGCCTGAGTGGGGGTCGTGTCGTAAACGCGGGGCGACTCACCAATCTCGTTCACTGCCGTCACAGCGTAACGGTAGGTGCCCGTGGGAATGGTTCCGCTGGTGCCAGCAACTGCTGAGGTGAACGAGGCAGGGGCCGCAGGGCCATTGCTACGTGCCGCTGCAGGACGGGTCTTTGCCGACAGGAAGCGCGAGGCCTCGATGTTGACAACGCCAGCCGACACCCACTGCTTGCGGAGGTCTGAAGCCGTGGCATCCTGAGGCGAACCCGCAAGGATGATGCGCTCCTTTCCGTAAGACAGCTTGTTGTAAGCCGAAAGAACCTTCGGGTCAACAAGTAGAACCTCAGCCTCACCCATGTTCATCAGCGAGCGAACGTGAGCGTCTTCGATCATCGACTGCGTAAGCGTACCACCGCCAGCGATCACGACTGAGTCGTCCGAGCCATACTCACCGAACATTGCGTCCTGTGCGTTGCGCTGAGCGTCCGACTGACGGATCTGAGCGTCTACACCCAGAATCGAGGGGAGGACCGGGAGGGTCAGCGGGTTGCCGTCGAACGTACCCGCGTTCGTGAAGTCCGCCTTACCACGGAACAGGTCGAACTCGATATCACCAGCCAGCTTCTTTGCTGCGTCTGCCGCTGCACGCTCATCACTCTTCTTTCCGTCAACCGTGTCCACGAGGGTCGAAACCAGCGTGACGCGACGGGTGTGTGAGTAGTAGGCCATCGGCACTACGATACGCACGAAGTCTGAGGTCTCTTCCTGACCGACAGCGCCTTCAATCTGCGCGCTGCCTCCGAAGATACCGTACGACAGCTGGCGGTCGAACTGCGTTAGAGTGGACTTGCACGACTCGACCGACAGCTTCTTCTGCAGCTTGATGTGCGATTCATCGAACGTCACGTTGTGCATGACGGGCGACAGGTCTTCAACCTGCAGTGCTGCGCCCTGAACGAGGGTCGAGGGGGCTGCATTGTACGATCCGGCCTCTAGGGCCTTCACCAGTGACTGGATTTGCTCAATAGTTCCTGACATTTGTGTTCTCCTGTATGATGGCCTTGGCCAGTTTGTTGTTCTGAGTTACTTCAGTAGGTGGGCAATTCCATCTACGGAAATTGCATTTGAGTAAAATGCGTTAATTGCGTTGCGGTCATTCTTTGCAAGGTTCGGGTCCGAAGCCTTCTTCTTCAGGCGCTCAGTGATTTCCGCCTTAGACAGGGACTTGGGGTCCACTGCGGGAGCAGAAGGAGTTAGGTCCTTGCCCGTGAAGGCCTTGCGTACCGGGCGACCAATCGCAAGCTCTAGCGCCTTGCTCAGAAGCTCGATCTTCTCGTTTGCCTCAGTGATGGTCGCTTCCATCTTTCCGAGCTTCTTCCCCACGTCACCGTTGGTCTCGTGGCTAGGCATTTCCTTCTTACCCATCGGAGGGCCGGGAGGAGGGCCACCGGCAGGCGGACCGCCCATCGGAGGACCACCGGCCTCAGGACCACCCGGAGGAGGTCCACCAGCACCAGCTGCGCCCATCTTTGCTTCAAGAGCAGCCTTGCAGGCCATCAAGTGCATCTGCAGTTCTTCTGCCGAAAGCTTCTCGTATTCCGCCTGTAGCGCCGCAGGGTCAGCAGGGCCAGCGTCCATTGCCGGATCTTCCGCGCCTTCGGCTCCAACCTCAGGACCACCCGGAGGTGCGCCCGGAGGACCACCGGCCTCAGGACCACCCGGAGGAGGTCCACCAGCAGAACCCTCATCGGGAGGACCGCCAGCTGAGCCTTCAGGACCACCCGGAGGAGGTCCACCAGCAGAACCCTCATCGGGAGGACCGCCAGCTGAGCCTTCGTCTGCCTTTGACAACTTTCGAATCGCATCCTGCTCAGACTTGAGAACCGAAGCTAGCTCCGACTCTACCTGAGCGAGGACATTCGCGATTTCCTTCTTTGAAATCTTCATTTTATGCTCCTCGTTTGGGGTTAGATGGTGCTAACTAATTACTGTGCAGCCATGAGCGGGTACTGCAGGTCCTGCCACGTTGCCTTCAGGTAACCGGCCGTATCGAAAGTGGTATCCGAAGGAGCCGTACCGGTCGGGCCAAGCCACACGCGGGTCTTTGCACCCTTCGCCAGTACCTCGCCAAGGATTGCAGTAGTAATCGCCATCGTGTTGGCAACGTTGGGCAGGGTCGAAGTCGTGGTCGCGTCGTTACCCTCAAAAGCAACGTCAACGATGTGCGGAGTAAAGACCTTCTGTGCAAGACCTAGGATGTCCTTCTGGATAGAGCCCTCTGCCGAAACGCGGATGAAGCATCCTGCGCTGCCAGCCGAAGCTGCACCGACCCGAAGAAGCGGGTTGCCGTCCGAGTCAAAAGACTCAGTGCAGGTAAGGCCAAGGCGAATGAAGAGCCCATCCTTGATTGCGTTGCGAAGTGCGATTGCCTTTTGGGTTGACATTATATGCTCCTAAAAAGAGTTTGGTTGTTCCAACGTTTGCAGTACGTATGATAGCGCTTGGTACGGAACAAGAAAACGGCACCAATCTACAAGCCATGGAAACATGGACATGTAGCAGCTGCAAGAGGGTAAAAGGACGTAGCGACTTTCACGAAAAGATGGTGGAAGACAGGTTACGCCCAGTGGCATCCTCATGCAAACAGTGCAGAAAAGAGAAACGGGCTGCCGCCATTTACCCTCAATGCACCAAATGTTCACAGCACAAAAAAGTAAACAGCAACAAAATATGCACAAAATGCAACGAAGCCGATGGGATCAGGGAATGCTCCAATTGCGGAGACATACTGCCAATCACCATCGGCTTCTATGGGGTAAAGAAGGTGTGTAGGTTCTGTATTAAAGAGGCGAAACGAGCTTTGGCACAGGTAGACGCGCCTCTCCAACCGGAACGTGACCCTCCAGCCCCTGTACCAACGAGTGGGCATGACTCTTGACCGAAGTGTCGTCATACTCCTTTTGGCGATAGCGTTCAAAAGCGTGGTCATGCGAAGTCTTGGCGTCGTCGGGTGAATGGCCGATACCAAGAACTAGATGGTGGGGGTGAACTCCTCCAGCATGAGGCAGTGCATGAGTGGCGTCAGACAGGTTTCGTGCATATCGAAAGGCAGACTCCACGTCCGGAGTGACAATGTGGAACGAGTCTCCACCCATATGGTACTTTTCTCCCTTACCGGACTTGTGAACAACCTCGGCAAGACCGCTGTAGAGGGAGTCTCTGGCCAATTCTCCATGCGTACTTACGTACCTGTTTGGTGACAAAAAAGTAACATGCACATGGACAGCACCCTCCGGTGCCTCGTCACGCTTAAACTTGAGATAGCTACCTATCGACGGGTGACGACTGTACCTCTCCGCAGCCGGATGAGAGGTCGGTGTATACTCAGACCTCAGGAGTCTGTCAAAGGCAGTCTCGGCCTTTGCCATGTCCACCCCTTTCGACTTTGGATAACGGACGGTCGCCTTACCCTGTCTGATGGAATCGAGAATTCTATTCGTCTCGTCGTTTCCTAGTGTCTGTCCGTTCATCTTGATTGCGCCACGGTCGTGCTCAAGCTGCACGGGAGTAGTCATGCGCTCGTCAGAATACTCAAAAACACTAGGGGCTTGCTTGGGCTTTGCAGGGGGTTGACTTGCCGGAAAAGGGGTTACATCGCCCTTTGGAACAAGGTCGAGGTGGTGTCCTTGGTCAAAATCTTCTTGACGTACGACCTTTACGTGCATAGAATTCTGGAGTGCATTGAGCTTTGAAAGCGCTTGCTCATCTAGCAGGAGGCCGTCAGCAGCGGCATTAGACAAAAAATGCCCATGGTCGGGCTCAACGACATGGTAAATCCCGTGTTCGATGGCAAAAGAGCCCATGTGCCGTGGAACTACGGCTCCACCATTGGGGTGATTCCAATAGACATAGTACAACCCATCTTGCATTTTAGCTCCTGTTAAAACAATTGCGCCAAATCCCGGAGGCTTCTGAACCAAGGTTTTTCATTTCCGTATTGCCCTTTTGCGGCCTCTTGTGCAATTTTCAAGCGCCTGAGAGCCGACCGAATTCGATCTTCTTGAATACCGTATTTTCTCATTTCTTGCTCAAAAACAACTGGGTCAATCTGCTCAAGCATCTTCTGCGCAGCCGGATGCATCCTATGGTCTTGGTGACCTCTCGGCAAATCTTCTGTAGCAATACGGTAATTCCGATCTGTATTCATCACATAGTAATCGGGTCTACCAGCGGTAGCCCCTTCACTAAATGAAAAACCGTGGTCTATCAACTTAAGCTTGTGCTCGCCGTTTTCTCGACGTATCAGATAGTTGAGTGGATGCCTGTCATTGTTTCCAAGCACATAGTTCATGGCAGCGAGCTTGTCCATTTCTCCAAAAAAAAGCATGTCCTCCTGCATGCTCTTGATGCTCGGTGCCGGGGCACCATACCGATAGGAGTTGTAATCTGCCGAATCTCCAGAAATTGCATTGTCAATTCCACGAACAACTACTCCAATATGCCCGGTCTGTGGATGCCGGAAAGCTGCTGTGTCTGCGAGATATTCGCCCATGCCAAAAAGGTCTCTGGCAATGTTGTGGTACGCTATCTCGTGCTTCCCCTGCTGGTCTTGGTGGTCTTCTGAGAGTTTTACGTATGCCAAACCAGCCGGTGTATTACGCCAATGGGAAAGGCGTTGGTTGATACCAGCTTCACCGTCCCTGTCAACTTTAGAAGAATCGCTAAAATCTAAGTCCTGTAAAAGCTTCCGTTGCTCTTCAGTGGTGTTCCAGTGTGGGTCGGTGTGCTCTACCAACGAGACCTTACCAGCGTTCTCCGCACCAGCTATTTGAGACGGCTGAAGAACGGTGTGGTCACTGTCAAAGTACGCCTTCGGAAGACTTGTTAGGGGGTAGTCCAGATGGCTATACCTGCTACGATCTTCCTTAAAGCCATAAACTCGACCGTCCTTCTCTGCAATATGGAAGAACCTCTTACCGACATTGTTTTCAGAAACTCCGGGTGTGATGTACTGACCACGCCAAACAACTGGCTTTTTGAATGGGTTGTCTACCGCCGCTGAATCAGACTCGGAGGCCTTAGCTGGCTGGACCCCTGCCGCCTTTAGACTATTGTAAAGGCGGTCAACCGAAGAATTTTTGCGAAGCTCGATGAGGGCAGCCTCCATCTTCATGACGACGGGGTCGATTATCGGCTGAGACATACGCTGGTCATGCTCTTCCAAAAGGGCCGGAACACAGTGCTGGTAATAGAACAGCAATCCGGGTGTTTCGCCAAAAGCGTCTGCAATCTTTGCATGCGCTCTTGCGGTGCGTTCCGCGATCGGCATGTTCAATACTTCTTCCGGTGAAGCGTCTTCGTTTTTCTTAACTCTTGTTGTCGGTAGACCGTACTCTCTAAGCACCTCATTAACGGCGTTCCAATACACTCGATGGTCGGTACCGTCGTTGTAGTTGAAGTTATTTTGCCCAAACTTCTTTTCGTGCGGACCAATACTCAACCAATGCGCCCAAAAGGCAGGGAAGGTCGCCTGTTCGTCTTCCTGTCCACCGAAATGTCTTTGTATTACGTGCCTTACGGCTGGGTGGTTATGGTAATAGTAACTATCCAGAGCTTCACCAACCTCAGGCGTACGAGGATTCCACAAAACACGCTTCAGGTGCGCGTTGGGTGCCAAGGCAGACTCGTTTTCGGCCAAGGGACGCCCCAGCCAATCTACGGTCTCCTTCTTGACCTGCTTGTCAGAAGGCAGACCAAACGTGTGGCGAATATAATGTGTATCAGGCACATGAGCGTTACCGGCACCGAGCATCCCCAGCAGATACCGAATGGTTTTTGGTGCAAACCCCTCCACCTTAGATAGCCCCGGACTGCTCTTCCCAGCAGTTTTCATCGCCAAAAGCTCTCTCGTCATGGCGCGTCCGTCTGCGCCATACTTCTGAACCAAAGAAACGAGGGTAGGGTGAAGCTTATGGTACCAAGCGACCGAATTCCACTTCTGAGTGGGATACACCATCCCTTTCTGGCGAGGCGGGGCGTTCGGGGTCAACAGACTAAGCTGCTTTTCTTCCTTGACCCGCGTAGAACGACCAGCCTCTGAAGCCCAGTAGCTATTGTAGTAGTCGGGCAAATAGGCGGTATCCTTACCTACCCGCTCCATGAAGTCTCTCTTGAACTCAGGAGAAGCACTACCGGACTTAGTTGGGTCCAGACCTCGGGCCATCAAATCCTTAATGTGCGAAAAAGCCAACTCCTGCATCGGCACAGCTGTGGATGGGCTCATGCCGCTAAAGATCGCAGCATGCATGATGATTTCTGGGGGGAGCTTCCCGGCACGCAACAATGCATTCAAGTTCTTCCAATGTCTCATAGCCTCATCGTGGTGAGGGGCGACTTCGGAAGACTTAAGGATTCGCGAATAATATTTGTCTTGGGGGATGTGGACCTTGAAACTGCCAAGGTCAGTGTGCAGTGTTCCTGTAGCAGTATCAAAATACGACTCCCCTAGCTTCGTAGGCGACGGGCGACTGCCTGCCACTTTTTTGAAGCGGTCCTTCAGGTGAGGCGGTACGATCACCTCTTTCCCAACGGTGTCCGAGCCGTCTGACAGCACATCTTCTTCAGGCGCATTTTGCTGCGCCTTCTTCAGGCTGCTAGCTTTTAGCTTGAAATTCTCCGCCATTTCAGCAAACCTATCCAAGAAGTCAGGGTCAACATCGGGCATTTCCGACTTGAGGTACTTCTTTGGATCGCCTTTGCGGTCCCACCTTTGCAAAACCTGCGTTGCTCGGTGGGCCAAATTCTTCAAAATCAGGCCACGGTCCTCCCTCTGCAGGGCAGCCCCACCAGAAAGTGCCGAAGGGGCTGCGGACGTTACACCGGCTTCGGTCGCCTTGTCAAGCGGAGAATACTCAACCTCTACGGCACCCCCCAATCGACCATGTACAGACTCAGCCTTACCGACCCTCTCGACCAGCTTGTCAAAAGTAGAGGAAGACTCCTCCGCAGACTGCTCTTTTTGCTTTTTTTTGCTTGACTCGTCCAAAAACACAGGGCCAGCGTCAGATACGATACCGGAAACGGCACTCCTGTTGCAAGGCTTGACAGTCGCAGTCACACGCCTTACAACAGTCTTCAAAAGGCGGTTGCCCTCCTTCTTCAGGGTTGCTCCCTCTACAGAGTATCGAGCAAGTACGGGTTCGTTATGCTGTTCTGCGTCACGAAAAATGGCGGCGAGCGCGATTGCGGCGGGATGGCCCGCCCCATCATAAAGACGGGTCTTGAAGTAGATGTAAGGTAGCTCAACCTTCTTCCAGTACATCCTCTGCCGATCGTCCTCGCAATCGGACTCCTTGAAGATCTTTTTGGCATAGACAATCTTACCGACGTGATCCATGGCTGTGTGGGCGGGGTCTTTCTCGTCTTTGTGCTCCCACGAAAGAGTTGCGCGCCCCTCGACCAGATCCGAAATATCTGCGCCAGCCACATCGAGGATTTCCCCGCTGGAGTCGATTGCTTCAGAGCCTGCGATGCCATCAATTATGGTCGATTCTGCCACTTTGTCACCCTGCGGAACAAGAACTTGCACGACCAAGATTGATGGCCCTAAAAAAGCCTGTTGACTTTTTCTGGAAACCTTGTATAAGCAGACCATCGCTGCTGGGAATGGTTCTCAGCCCGATCAAAGGAGAGACACCATGAAGCCCTTCGGTTTCGTTCGCTCTGCCAACAAGACCTGCCCGTTCGGATGCTGCGCGGGTCGCTCCTGCGCCCGCAAGTTCACCCGCCGCTCCGGACCGTGGAGCGGCAAGCCCCGTGACCGGGCGACCGACAAGGCCGCTCGTTCGTCCGCCCGTCAGATCGCTCGCCGCGACCTCCGTGAGGATTCTGCAGACTAAAAACCTGTTGACTTTTTCTGGGAACCCTGTATAAACGGATCATCGCTGAACGGCATGGAGCCGGGAAGCAAAACAAGGAGCACACAATGTCGCACAACATCGAGACCTTTGCTTTCACTGGAGAGACCCCGTGGCACGGCTTGGGAAAGCGCGTGGAAGGGCTCATGACTGCAAAGGAAGCCATGGAGGCCGGTGGCCTCAACTGGGAGGTCGCTCTCCAGCCCATCTTTGTCAACGGGTCGCTCAATCTGGACGGCGGCTACGAGCAGGTTGAGGCCAAGGGCTACAAGGGTGTCGTCCGCCAGAGCGACTTCGCCACCCTCGGTGTGGTGGGCGGAAAGTACGTGCCCATCCAGAACGCGGAGAGCTTCGAGTGGTTCGATGCGGTCGTGGCTGGCGGCAAGGCTCGTTACGAGACGGTGGGCGCTATCAATGGCGGTCGGCGGGTCTTCGCCGCCGCCAAGCTCGACAAGGAGGTCCGTGTTTCGGCCAGCAAGGTGATGGGGGACAGCATCCTGCCGTACATCATGCTCACCAACACGCACGACGGCACGGGCGTCCACGAGGCACTTTTCACCGGCATTCGCCCCGTTTGCCAGAACACGGTCCGCATGGCGTTGAAGGGTGCAAAGCACAGCGTCAAGATTCGGCACACGAAGAGCGCCACGGACAAGATGAAGCAGGCCATCGAGGTGGCGAAGCGCGCCGAAGAGTACTTCGACGCGGTTCAGGAAACCTCCAACCTGCTGGCTTCCACCGCATTCTCTAAGCAGCAGATGGTCGCCCTCACTGAGGTGCTTTTCCCCGCCTCCGAAGAAGTCTCCACCCGCACCGAGAACAACCGCGAGACCCTGCTCAACCTCTTCGGTGGTGGCCGTGGCACCTTCGGTGAGACCGCGTGGGACGCCTACAATGCGGTGACGGAATACGTCACCCACGAGCGCGGCACCCGCGTGTCGGAGGGCAAGAGCGCCGACGAGCAGCGCTTCACGGCCAACTACTTCGGTTCGGGGGCCAACTTCATGGACAAGGGTCTTGACACCATCCTGACGATGGTCCAGAAGGCCGCGTAAGAAAGTGGGGCGAAAGCCCCACCGATCGTACTTGACAACAGTCCCTTAAAAAGCTACAAGGTTGATATGGACATCATCGCAGCCATCCAAAAGAAAGAGCAGGGGAACTGGTACCCCGCTAATGGAGGTGCCGAACAGCCCTTCGTGACGCGAACTGGTAGGCGTTTGCTGTATGTGTGGCAACCCACCACAGGAAAGCACGCCTACCTCGACTGCGAGTCCGACCTCGTTCTCTCAGACGAGGAAGCGCGTTTCGCACTCGCGACCTATTGACAAAGGAGCCAAAACCGTGTATACACAGTCACCGTTCGAAAGCGCGAAGTACACCCACTCACCCTTTCAGGAGAGCCCCATGGAGAACGCGAGCCAAATTGGCACTGGTGTCACGGCAGAGAAGGTCGCGAACGTGCTGGAACAGGACGCGATGCGCTGGGAACGGATCGTAAAGTTCCTTAACGATGTACAAGAGTCAAAGGCTAGCCTTTTTGCTTTTGACGACAAAGTGCGCGCGAGCCTGTCGGACCACTGCCGTGGACTGCGAGCAATGGCAGTGGAGGTGCGCAATGTCTCTACTTCTAAGCCACAGCAGGAAGAGGCCCGCGAACGAACCTTTGCTCTGGAGTTGGACTAATGACAAAGGCAGAAAACGACAAGTCTGCCGTACTGGCGGTGGAAGCGCTTTATCTATACGCGAAAGCTGCCTACCGGGCAATCGAAGATGCCGATAGACAGCTTTCGCCTGAAGCAATTTCCAGAATCCGCGAATGCCTAACGGCTGCGGAAAAGCTTGACGAAAAGATGATTATTCGTCAAGCTTTAGGCGGACTACGCTAGTACAGAGTAAATGACCTCGACGGTCATTGCACCGGCTGTCAGGTCCGCGACGTTCACGTCAGCTGCAACCGTCGCCTGCACCGCAGTCGCCGCAGCAAACTGCTTGTTGGGGGCAATGCCAAGAGGGCGGGTCGAAGCCTGACCGTCCACTGCGGCGGCAAAGACGTTGGCCCCATCAACCAGCGCATCGGCATCGCCAGAGGAACCAACATCCAGCGTTACCGAGCCAGCACCACCACCAGTAAACGGTGTGGCAAGCTTGACGTTCACACCCAGAACCTGCGCTCCAGCCGGAAGGGTTGCGATGGTTAGGGTCTGCGAACCGTCTGCGTCGGTCAGGTCTGCGTGGCCAATGGCCAGAGAAGCCTTACGCACGATTCCAGTCGTTGCGGTGTTCGAAAACTCTACGGAGCTTTCAAACTCAACCGCGTCTTCAAACACGGCTTCCTTGTGGAAGGTGGCCGAGCCATCAACACCACTAATGGTAACGGCATTGGTCTCACGCCCACCGAAAACTCGATTCAGAAACCGGGCAACCCAGTTCTCGCCTTCCTTGATGATAACACTCATTGTTTTTCTCCGTTAATGATAAAGTAAATCCAAACGCTAGATTAGGTTACCCAGCCTCAAAGACTTCCGTGAACAACTCCGTCACTGGAGAACGCTCCACCCTCAGTAGCTCAACATAGGCAGTAAGCGGAGACTCATTGAAACGGTAGCTTGTAGTCAACCCATGGAGCCCTGTATCTTTGATGGCAATGTCAATGTCTCGCTGACGCAAGTCCCCCATGAGGACCAGCTTTGTACCGGCACCGACACGAGTACCAAGGGTTAGAATTTCGTCTCTAGACAACGTCTGAATTTCATCAGCGAGCACGAAACGAGCATTCCAAGAAACACCACGAATAAGCTGTATGGGCAGTATCTCCATGCCAATGCGCGCTAAATCGGCTGGTACATTCCCAACGATTTGCTCAATATTGCCAATGTAATTGCCAAGGTATGGCGTAAACTTCTCTCCAACCTCACCGGGCAAAATACCAAGGTCCTGACCACCAACCTGAACCATCGGCTTTGTAAGGATGATGGAATTGTACTGTTGCTCTCGATACTTCCACATTGCCGCAGCGAGGGCTAAAAGGGTCTTCCCCGAGCCTGCCCGACCAGTAAGAACGACAACGGGGATAGAGTCATCCAAGAGGGCGTCCAAGGCCATCAGCTGCTCTTCGTTCCCGTGTCTGGGTCGAATATCTCCTGCGCGAGTGTCTCTAGAGACGACCCTTACGCCCGTAACCGCCCTGTTTACGCGGGCAATGGTTCGGTACTTGTCATTTGTCAAAACGACGTACTGATTGGGGTACGTTGCAGACAGTCCGGGTAACCCCAATTCTTGAAAGGAAACCTCAGAAGCTTTCCTTGCTCTCAAAAAATCCGCCGCCGAAGAAGGCACTTCAAACTCTAGCTTACGACCCTTGGTTTCCAAACCTGTTGGCTCCTTTTCTGAGTGTACTTCTACGATTGCCTCTTGTGCAGCTTTGTCGCCAACTCCTGAAGCTGTGCTTCGGACACTTCGATTGGCGCAGCTAGCTCTCGATAGCCGTACTTGTGAATGGCGGCTTCCGGAAAAGTGATAAACTGAGGTCGCACGACGTCCTCGTAGGAATCGTACGAGTACCCCATGTCGTCCGTGCCCATGCACAGCCAGCGACCATCTAAAGAAATGCCGTATACGGTGTACTTCATGGGCTGGGCTCCTTTACCTTCACTGGCTTCCTTATAACCCTGAAACCGTCCAGATTCATGGAATAGCTATCGCCATTAGCAACACTTGCGCTAAGCCCCAGATCGTCGTAAAACGCATATCCTTTAACGTCACGGTAATAGTCGTCTGGATGGCTAAAGACAAATGGCGCATAGTGATACACCTTTCCAGTAGCCAGATGCTTGACCTTTCCGGGTTTAAACTTCATATCGTCGTATCTAGAATTCTCGCTTCCAAGAACCTCCGAAAAGGGATTCAAGTCCTTTTTGTAAGAGTGATCTTCCTTCTTTGTCTGGGGATCATACACAAGATAGGCCTTTTTGTTGCCGTCCTTGACTCCATGGTAAAACAGCTTGATGCCATGTTTCTTTGCAAAGTCCATTACCTGTTGCCGTTTTTCTGACTTAGCGTTAATCACGGGTTTGCCTTCTTTGTGTAACGGCAAGTGTATGGAATCAATGTCTTCCATGTACACGCCTCCGTGAATTTGAGCTTCAAAGTACCCAGCGTAATCGTCAAAACTCCTGAAAGCGTCTGAAGGGTGCGCGTGTGCGGGTAGTGGTTGGTAGGTGTCACTCTTCCCTTGCCAGTCCAGAAGCCGTCGCCTTTCTGCCGGGGATCTTAGATATTGATGTACGGCAGGCCAAAGATGGTCGAAGTGTTGGACTTCGTCGGCATCATGATTTGAACTATCCGATGGGGTAAAGGTGGTCCTTTTCTTTACGTGCTCCTTCAACTGTACCCAAGAATCGCCATACTCTTCGGCTGGGCCTCTAAAGAACCGAGGACTCTCATGAAATACGTGCAATGCTCCATAAACAGGGCGTTCAGAGCCCGGATGGGCGTCGAAATCTCTGTCAAAGCCAAATAGACCGTGCTCCCAGTCAGCACGGATTGTTTTGTTTTGGTTTCCTAATCCGTGGCCTGTCTCAAACAAGTTGCGGAACCGCCCCTTTTCCCCAATCTCCTGTAGGTATCCGGGCATAACATGTACCATCAAAGGCGAAGACTGGAAATGCTCTGTCAGTTTCGCCATCTTCTCGTCTTCAGGATGGAAAGAGGTGCCGAAACCTTCTCTGGCTTTTTGCGCATTTTGCGCAGAGCGCTCAATGATCGGTGGAAGGTACTTTAGGCCTTCGCGAGTGGATTTTGCAAGAGGTTCTTCTTCTTTGTTTGTATCGCAACTGTGATACACATAAGGCTCGGACTTCACAACGGCTCGCTGCTTCTCAATTTCATTGTAGCCATTGGCGACGTAGGTCACATGTCCAATAGAATCAAAGCCATATCCCGGCATCAATGTAGATAGGGCGCAACGGCAATGCGGGTGGAGTCCCGCAATTTTAGGGGTCGCGTCGCCTTTCTTATGATACCCGGACCCCACCTCTGACATATACCACAGCCTCGGAGTCACACCGTCAGGCATCAGGTGTAGCCTACGACACTCACCGCAAAGAGCGCCGTCCTTAACAACGACAAAGAACACTACCGGGTCTGATACACCTTGAAATGCATTTGCTTTCGTTATCCCCTCTAGACTGCCAACGTTCTTTGCTGTATTACTCTCAGCGGCAACGATCGTTTGCATCGCTGTAGTAGCAGAATCCCAAACCTCAGACAAATGTCCGTTTAACACAGTCCTCAAGTCTGTGTTCGGATTTGCGCGCAACGTACTCTGAACCACATGGATGGTCTGAGCCTTCACCTTCTCTTTTGCAGCGTCTATGTAGGCTTCAGCGATCTTAACAATACCGTCCAAGACATCCTTTTCGGCCGCTGCGCCATCGGCTTCCGCAGCGGCATGAAAAATCCCGGTCAAAGACAAATCCGGACGCACTCGAATCTCCACACCCTTTGGCATAGAGTGCGGACCAATGATTCGCGCCTTAGCTCTTTCGTAGAGAGCTTCGATCGCGTCGTTTATTTTCTTTATGCCGTTCTTGGATAGTCGGTAGGATGGCATTACACGCCCCTGATTGCAGGTCCATGCTTTTCAGCGATATCAAGGATTTCGTCTATCGTCTTTCGCTTTTCGTTTTCGAATTCCTTCATAACGTGGTCCATCATCTTTCTCTGTCTAGCCAAGACTGCCCGCTTAGAGGTCGGTAACTGAGCCTCGCTCTTCGTAAGCGCGCCCAGAAGTTGGTCGATAGAGCGAGTCAAGTCACCTTGGCCTTCCTCGCCTTGCTGGGGCTGCTGTTGGCCGCTTTCTTCTGGCGGTTGCTGAGCCTCCTCCTGACCGCCGCCTTGCGGACCTGCAGCGTCTCCCCCGCCACCACCCTGAGGAGGACCGCCTTGCGCAGCTTGAGCCTGCTGGGCCTGCATCTGCGCTTGCATCTGCTGCATTTGAAGTTGAAGCTGCTGCCACTGGAACCAGAAGGGGTCTCGCAAATACTGAAACTGAGGATCTTTAGATGCTCCCTGTACGTCAAAGAACTTCTCCAAAATCACGCCAACAGGCACGTACTTATCAAGTACAGCAGCGAACTGCTGGTTAAGGGGGAACTGGCCTCCGTACCTCTTGCCGATAGGATCCTTTTCAACCTTTTCCAGCACGTCGTCCATAGACATGTGAATGACCATGTCTTGCTGGATGCGCACCGACTCTTTTTCTGCCGTTTCCGCATCAATTCCAGTCAGCCGGATGTAGCACAACTTCGCAAGACGTTCATCCATCAGCGGGAACAGAACGTTATTCAAAAAGTCTTGAAAGTGTGCGATAAGGGGTCGAATGCCTACGTCTCGATGGGCCTCAAGCTTGTACTCGTTGTTGCCTTCCGAAAGAGCTTGGTTGTTGGTACCGCGACTCAAGTGAGCGTAACCCGGTAGCTCTTCAGGTGACATCTGGAACGCAGACAAGATCACGCGCGCATTGGAGTCCGAAAGATACTGGAACTCCATATCTCTTCCGCCAGAGTCGATAGGCTGGAATGTAACATCTTCCTCCGCACCGACACCGAACACCGGCATGCGCCATGAGTTGGCAACACCGGTAACTGCAGCCTGCATCGACTGCCTGAACTTTGCAATCACCGCATCGTCAACATCCTCGGACTTGACTACAAGGATGCCCTTTGAGGCACGCCCATGTTCAAAGTAAAGGCGGTTGTGACGAGTGATGTTAATGTGCGTAGTGACTGCCTGAATAACCGTGTCCAGCGGAGTAAGGGGGTACCCCATTAGCTCTACGTCTGTGACTGGATAGACGTTATGTACAAGGCATTCTTCGGAAGTAAAGGCCTGCACAGGTCGGCCTTCAATGACCTGAATCCACGAGTATTCGTCGTTCTGAAACCTCTCGGGGCGAAGCTTCTTGTTCTTTAGCTGCTCGATAAGGTGCAGTGCATCGCTACGGACCTGTTCAGCCGCTGTTTGTTGCGGCACGGCAGCATAAATAGTACCAGCGTCAATGGGGCGGAAAGAGTGGAATCTTCGTTGGCCATCTTTGTCATTAACGTAGATGGCCTCCGTAGCAAACCGACCAAGGATAACGGCATTCCTCGTCTGCTGATACAGGTACTGAGAAAAGGTCATTTGGTCAACGTCTGACCAACCAGACGAATCGCCGCACGTTGACAGCCTTTTGTTAAACTGCTCGATACGCTTCTGAACTTCTTCTTTTTCTTCGTCGGTCATGTCCTCAGACACACCCGGCTTTAACTCGGTCTTGAAACCAGTCGAAAAACGATCGGGTTGAGGACGACCAAAAGCGCTCAGCTGGTTCGATCGAGCGTTTGCGATAGCCGCAACGAGGTCGTCTTGAATTGCGATACGCTTCAAAATCGCATCAGGGATTAGCCGGAGCTTACCGCGAAAGATCGAAGCATAAGTGTTGTTGGTGTTTGGGTCTTGCTCAAAAGCCAAACGCTCAATAGACTCGCCACTACCTCCATTGAGAACGTTCAAAATACTCTTGACAAGCGTCGGCGGCTCGCCAGTCTTCTGTCCTTCAATGTGGGTTGAGGCGGGGTCTAGTAGTGTTACTTTCTTTGCCTCACTTTTTGTGAGTGCCTGTAGGGCTGGGATAGGGCGCTTTGCCATTTTTTACTCCGCAGTGATAATGGCAACGTTAGCAGGTACTGAGGCGTTGTTCTCCACCTCTAGCGACCACACGGCACCAAACAATTGGAAGAAGCCAACCTGTTCAGGATCACCGGCCAGTATTGGTGAAATAACAGTAGAATCGCCCGTGTCGCCGTTTAGCCGTACAATACACGGCTGGTCCGCCTCGATAGACACGAACCGTTTGCCAGACTTGTAAACAGAAACACCTGTAGCTCCGGGGATAATGCCAGCCTCTTCTGCCAAAGGCGTTGTTGAAACAAACTCCACCCAAGTGGGGGTCACTGCCAGAACAGCATACGTACCAAGTGTAGACGCAACAAAACCAGCCGAAATTCGCACCTTGTCGGACAGCTGAACGCCACCGGACGAAAACACAACGAACTCAGCGTTCGCGGCAGGGGTCACAACCTCAGAAGCACCCGTAAAGGTCTCACCTACAAAACGGCTCAACGTAAGTGTGGTAGACGTCTTTGCAAGAACTGTCCAAAAACCCTCGTTGAGGGAGTTGAACTGACCTGCTGAGTCGCCGGTAGAGACCCCCGGTACAAACACAGTATCCCCAACCACAGCAGAAGAGAAAGGGGTGCCAGACCCAGCCGTCACCGAAAGAGTGCCGTTGCTGTTTGAAACAAGCGTTAGCGCGACCCCTGCAACGGCAGCGCTGCGGTTTGTGCGAAAGGCAGCCGCTGTACCGCCTGTGTTTGTCAGGCGGTAACGCCCCTCCTCTAGATCAGAAGCGCTAAGCGAAAATTGAGTAGTACCATCAATAGAAGTTGCCCGCGATCCATCAAAAGCGGTTACAGCTTCGCCAACAGCCAAAGTATATGCTTCGCTTTTTGGAGCCTGCACCTCGACGCCTGCGTTCACACGCAACCAATCCACATACTTCAATCGAGGGTTGCTGTTCGCTGTGAGGTCGCCAAAAGCGACAATTTTTCTCTCAATATTCAACTTGGGCATTTTTGTACACTCCGACTGCGAAGATTGCGTTAGATAGACCAGACAAGCTTTCCTTTTCTGCCTTTTGCGCCAGCACCGGCCATTGCTTCAGCGATTTCCACGCCCTGTTCACCTAGCTGCTCTCGGATCGCCTGTTGCATCCAAGACTTCTGATCGTATGTACGGCTCGACGGGAAGAGCGTAGCTCCTACAGCTTGCTGGCTCGGGACCTCTGCCACCAGCTTCCCCTTGCGTAAGGGGAAAACGTTCATTATAATATAGCGCAAGGCGTCAAGAATATCGTCGTCTTCGTCGCTAGGAACATCAGTCAGCTTGCCGTCCGTGTCCGTTAGCCAATGCCACTCGGTGGCCCTCTTAGCTAGAAGCTCGCAGCCCTCGTCGCCCTTCAGGAGGTAAAGCTGCGGGTCTCCGACAATGGGGTTAAGCTTTGCCCGTACACAGTCAATACCCTCTACGACAGACCCCTTCTTCTTGGACCAGTCTCTCATAGAGTAACCGGCCTTTTTGAAGGTCTTAATGTCACTGGGAGACTCAGTGTCGCCAAACACAGAAAGATCGCTTTTGGCAATGCCAAGATTCTCAAGCCTGCGATCCACAAACTCGACCTTCTCGTTGACCTCCAGCCCAGCAACCTCGAAACCATCAACAACGAAGCAGTAAGCGCCTTGGACAAAGGCGATAACACCGCCGAAAGCATGACTGTAGCCGTAGTCCTGCCCCATATACCCGCGCAACTCGTAGTTTTTGATAAGCCTTAGAAGCTGTGCTTTTGCAGTAACGTGGGGTGCCTTGTCGCCTGTGATCTTTTCCGCCATCTGCTGCGGAGTTAACATGTGTACGTTTTTGTCAAAGCGGCCGTAGATGATGCCCTCAGTGCTTGGCTTCCAACACAGCAACTGCGCCTTGGCGGTTTCGGTCTCTACCTTCGCAAAAATCTGCTGAACGTGCTCCACGCTCTTCAGTAGTTTGGAGTTCGACTTTTGTTTTTCCGCCAAACGGCCGCGACACATTGCAAAAATCTTACAGTTCTTCAGGCACCCCTCGTACCCTTCGCCTTTGTGGGTCGTTTCCTTCTCTTCTGCCGAAAGAGAATCGTATTGCTCCTTCGACATCGCCTTCAGGGTTTTTTCTGAATAGTAGATAGGCAGCTTCTTGCCCGGTATATACCTAGACGGTGGACAGGCACGAGCCATGTCGATCAAGTTCCAGTGACGTATAAGTAATCCGCTGCTCGCGGCGTCGTCAATTGCCTTCTGGACCAACCCGTGGTTAAACTTTCGAGTTGAGGTCATAAGAATGATCGGAAGCTCTCCGCGCTTTTGGCCCGGAGACGAAATCATCTTTGCCTCTTCGACGGGCTTGGCAGGCGCAAGGTCTAGCTCGTCAAACACGAGCATGGATACGTGCAAAGAGTTGGTGCCAGACATGGTGGCAACAAGAATTCTAATAAAGTTGCTTTCTGGCTGGTACATTGCCTTGCTGCTCTCTGGCAAGGCTGCGTATTCGAGGGGGGACAGAGCATCGTTGGGGTTCTGGTTGACCTGACCCGCGACCTCCATCGCCCTGCGGGATTCCTCTGTGAGAGAGTATCTAGTTATTTCAATCGTGCGCTTGTTGTCCCCGGTTACGAAATCACGAAGAATAGGGCGATCCAAAAACTTCTTTACATAGCTTGCGCAGTTCTGCGCCTGCGCCTCGATCGCTGCAAGGTGACCTACATCACGCTGCAAATGAAACAGACACAAAACTTCCAAAATAGCGCACGTCAGAGTCTTGAACCCGTCGCGAGACGCATATGCCAAAAAGAACGTTTTGGAGGGGTCAGTACCTTCCATTGCGGCCTGATAGACCTCCCAAAGAAAGTCCAGTGGCGAGCTATTGCTCGGGGGTGTTCTAGTATCGTCGTCACAAACAACGCTAAAGTCATAGTCAAGACCCAAATAAGTCTTGATCCATAATCTCAAATGATCCTTGGTCGTGCAGGGAACGAACAACGCTGCACGCTTCATTTCACCTAGGTTACTTTGAAGCATTCGCGTCCTCCTTCGCATTAACAGACAGGAGTATCGCGGCAGCTACCTCGGGGGTTAGCTGTATCGGAGCCTTATTTGGTTCGGGCGGCGGCGCGGGACTTGCGTTGAGGTTAATGGTTGTCCCCTTTCCTCCTTGACCGGTAAGAGACATCATAAGCTCAAGAACCGCTTTGTAGTTCTTGATTGACTTTATGTCAAGGTCCCCTAGTTCGCCCTCGTCCCCCGTCTGCAGGTACTTCGCAAGTCTCCTACCATGAAACTTGTGAGTGGCCGAGAGCATGTCGCCCACAAAGCCAATAGCCTCATGGGACACCGTCTTGGCTCGCTCTGTAGCTGTATTCAGCAACTCGTCTCTGTACTCGTTTAGGCGACGATCCCACTCACCGTCCAGTCGAGCTTTAACGATAGCCCCTAGATGGAATCCGGGGTTTAGCTGCTGTATCTGGAAGCAGCTTTTCCCGTTTAGGTACAAGTTGAAAAACTGAGCCTGAAGGGAAGGGCTAAGGGGAACTTGACGCTCCTTTTCGTACAAAGCCAAAGCCTGCTGCTCTGCTTTGCTCAATTTCGGTACTGTGACAAGATCGGACACGTTTACCTCGCAAGCAACTTCCCGTTGACAGAAACACGTACGTCCCAACCATCCAGCATGGTCTTCGTCCAATCCACTAGAGTTTTTGCGTTTTCTAGGTCCGAAGGGGAAGGGGTGTTAACCTGTATGTCGTATTCAACCAGCCCTGTAGAAATGCTAGACCCTTGACTGATAGTTGCCTCCGTTTTCGAACGAGGCCAAAGAACACTAGGCCACAGCTTCATTTGTAGAAGCTGGGCCTCGTGGAGCACTCCAGTTGTTTTTGTCAAGTTCCTCAGCACCATCAGCTGGGAAAACCAATTATCTTGTCGTTCTAGCAAGGGCCACCCCCTTTACTGTTTCTTTGTCGCTTCCGAAGGGCGGCTCAAAGCGGGAGGCGTATTTCTCAAAAGCCTTCGGGATGCCGTCACTTTCTCGAATGGCGGCGACCCTCTTCGTTTCTACGAAGGTCCTAATCCGCACCCCCGCCCCCTGTAGAGCCTCTTTGGTGGACTTGACGAACCCCTCGTTCCCATGCACGTCCACGTACAGCCGGTCTTTAGAATTGCACTTTGGGACATCTGGCTCGTCTGGCGTTATTTTTGCATAGATTATCTTGCTGCAAACACCGCCAGTGGAAACACCCGCCCCCAGCTTCACAAGCCCCGCCTCGATATCGGCAGGTCGAATGCTTCTCGAAGTTGCAGCAGCGTCCGCCAAAGACCTCCAGCGAGGAGCACCTACATACACTACTTTACCAAACGACTGGGGGGTGTGGATGTGTCCGGAAATGACCATCTCCTGTAGAATCTTTTCTTGGTCCACGCCATCCGCCATGTATGCCCCGTTCTCATACTTTCCGCCATCGAAAGTCTGGTGACAAACAACAGTCCTTGTGAGGGGGTACTCGTTACATACCTTGACAAACTCTTCATTATCATGGTAATACGGGAGATACAGAACCCCTCCCAAGACCTTGGGTGAGTCCACCACATCGACCACATGCGCGTGTGCTCTGAGGGCATGGTCCGAAATCGAAGAGTCGTTGGGGCGGTCATGGTTGCCAAGCACCACCGTTACCTTGTGGTTTTTTGAAAGCCGCTCAAACCACCGAGACCAGAATCCCATCACTTCGACGCGCACGATGCCGTGGGTGTGGTACTGGTCCCCAAGGAAAACAATTCTCCCCACCCCCCGCTCTGAAGCTGTCTTTTCGACAAGCGTAAGCAACGCTTCACAGTCGTCAAGGTCGTCGGGTGTGGCATGCACATCGCCAACAAACAATAGGTCAGACATCCGGGCTACGCTCCACTTCTTCTGAAGCATCGACCTCGTGCTGGCAGTAAAGGACTCGATTCTCAGGAACGACAATGAAGCGGCCGTCCTCGTCCTCAAACACGTCACGCCCCCAGTTTGTTGCACTGTCGGTGGCTCTCACTGCAACCCTCGTGCGGCCGTGTACACCACCATACGCCTCAAGCAAGACCACCTTGTGCTTGGCGGAAAAAGCTAAACCACCCCGAACCTCAGCCTGCTGAGTCCCTTCGGGAAACGGATGGCAAAGGTACGTACCCTTTGCAGAAACCTTGTACGTGTTCTTCATAGCGAAACTCCTTTCATTGTCAAAAGTTTACGTTCACGGACAGTCAAGGTTTGTATTGCATTCGACAGCGCCGACTGTAGCTCTTCGGCCTCATAGCGTGACTCTGGAGTGTCGAAGTCCACCCCCTCAATGTCGCTCCCACTGCGCTCCTGCCCATCTTCACGGTCCTCCTTTTCGGAATTGGGCGGTGTGGTAGAAACAGTTGAGGCTGCAAACATCAGGTCTGCAATTTCTGCGGCTGTAGTCCTTTCCGACTCCTCGGCGTCTTTGTTGACCACTTCCGCAAGCTTCTCAAAGTCCACTGAGCCGATTCCCCCTAAGAGGCCAACAGCCTTATTGGCACGATAGAGCTTGCGTCTGTCGATTGGGAAAAAATGTACGCTTGTCTCAGAGTACTGTTCGATGAAATTGCCGTGTATTCTACCAATAGCTGTAGAGCGAAAAGCGGGTGTGTATGGTGGAGTGAACTTGTCGATTGCCGTCAACAGACCCTCGCTAGCAATTTGGACAAAGTCCATGAACGTCAAATGACTCCTCGGCGTCCTACCAAAGAAGATGCGCGCACGGCTGATGGCTAGGGGGAGATTCACCTTGACCAACTCTTCTCGCTTTTGGTATATCTCTTTCGAGATAGCCACAAGTTCGGGGTCAGAGACTACGGACATCGCGAATTTAACAAAATGATAATTGACACGAAAGGGTTCTAGAGCTAGCCAGTCTCTTTGTTTCAAGGCTGGGCTAATACTAGCAACGAAAGTTGTCTGACGCTCACGAAAGAAAGGTCTTGCGTCAAGGATGTTCCCGCGAACCTCTATGATGTGCTTGACAAAGTCTCCATAAACCCGCTCAGAGAGCCCCTTAGCAATTAAGACAGCCTTAAAACGAGCCTCAGCCTCACAAAGACCATCTACTTGCCTGCGCTGCCTCTCAATCGCCGTTTCATCTTCTAGCGGTAGCTGGTCTAGCTCTATCTCTAATGAATTAGCGAAGCTCCGAAAGTGAGCTTTTGTCTCTGAAGAAAGGTGCTTTGCAGAACGCCGAGTTCTTGTCATTGTGTTCCTCACATACGGATGGTCCGGACTGGACCGTAGATGTCTTCGTAAATAGCGCGCCTGCACTCTGCATGCCGCTCTAAAAGAGGAACATTAGAGACACTGAAATCAAAATGGTGGCACGAGGTCTTGCCCTCCGTAAGGCGGGTGTTGCGGCCAACGGCTTGTCTCACCTGTATCTCCGAAGTCCCACCCATCAGATAGACCGTACTACGGTTTTCGCGAATGTCTGTTCCAGTGGCAATACAGCTTGTACCGACAAGTACAGGTATTTTGTTTGCATTGAAAAGGTCCACCAAAGCCTGTGGATCACTTGTATGATACTCTTTCGGAATCTTGTCCTTTGTCGCTTCTGTGATACCGCCATGAGCAAAACGCATAGGACTTTTCACGAAGCGCAACAGATGTGCAAACTGCTCTAGCTCTTCAACTAAAACCAAAACTTGGTGTCCCTGCCTCTCCACCGCTAGGTCAATGATTTTTGCAGCAGCTTTGTTGACAATGTCATTGTAGTACAAGTGCTTGCGTGTTGTCTTCGCTGGGTCTCCTTCCTTTTGAGGTTCTGCACTTAGTACATTAACCATGTGGAATATTGGCTTGGCAAGATACCCTCCGTCAACCCCTTCACGTACCGTCATTGAATAAACGATAGGGCCAATGATACCATTCAAAAGCATGTCTCTACCGTCGTTTCTCATCTGGGTACCAGAAAAGAACAGCCGATAGGCAGCTTTTTTCAGAAGTCCAAAACAGACCACTTTCAAGGTCTCCGCTGGAGTCATGTGACTTTCGTCCACGATTAGGACATCGGCTTTCGAAAGCTCTTCCCAAGCCAAAGACCCTTCTGTAACTTTTGTCAGAGATGCACCAACCGCTATTGTAACAAGCTTGTCGCACTCCTTCTTGCCAGAGAAAAAGGCTCCAACCTTTTTCTTGCCAAAAGCCTTTGAAAGCTCCTCGTAGAGTTGCCCCGCTATTGAAACAGACGGCGTCATGACAACCGTCCTCAACCCCAGTCTCTTGATTATGTTCAAAAGAATGAAGGACTTACCTAATCCAGTACCTATCTCAACAGCACCATGCTTAATGTCTAGAAGCTTGTCAAGAGCTTCCTTTTGGTATGGCCTCATCTTTTTGATAGGCTCTTTGTTCCATGCCAAAAATTTTGGCTCAGGAAAATTATAGGTCCTAACAATTTTACCACCAAAATTTTCCACCAAAAGACTTGACAAACCAGAGTGAGTGTAGTATCCGTTTGAGTCTTTGAACAAAAGACATGTATGAAGCTTACTTGTTAAGTCTTGTATGTTAACCAACAAAGCTTCTTTGTAAGCAGCAAACTTATTAGATTTCATTACCTTTTCAAGTAACGGTAATTTCTTCTTCGTCTTTAGAGCTTTGTTAAGTTGGTACTCGATGCTCTTCTCTTTGAAAGTCAACAAAAACTTAAGAGAATCTAAGTCAAGTGACTTAGGTATCCTAACTGTAGTTGGATTGTTTATTTCAAAAATCACTTGACATTCTCCTAAAGGTAGTATAGCTTGATTTGTTTTTGAGAGTAGGTGCTTAATAGTACTAGTAGGTAATAACTAATAGACTTACTACTACATTACCCATTATAGGTCCCTGAACCGCCACTACAAAAAAATGCGCTATTTGCTCAAAACCCAATGACCAAAAGTGACTCTATTGTACTGGCCCACATTCTGCAAAATCAAACAGCTTCCGACTGCGCTATAAGCATGTCTACAGGAATGAGCTTGAGAACTGTACAGAGGTCTCTGTCTAGACTCAGGAAGAGCGGGCTCATTCAAACAAAAACAACAAAGGTAGCCCTTGCGGGCTGGTACAACAAGCGGGAGATAGACATAAATGAGTGTGGCATTCACAAAAGTAAAGAGCGCGGCCAAGGTTGTCCTTCCTAAGGGGCGCAAGCTCAGCGACACGGTCAAGAAGACGGTCGATACGGTTAGCTCCATTGTCGGTGCCACCATGGGGCCGGGTGGTTCAGCTGTCCTAATCGAGAGACAGGAATATGGGGTCCCTAACTTCGTCACGAAGGACGGGGTAACGGTGTTCCGCTCTCTCGGGTTTTCTGACCCCATCCAACACGCAGTCATGGAGGCAATGCGTGATGCTTCAGTCCGCACCGCGACAGAAGCTGGCGACGGAACCACCACTGCAACGGTCTTGGCTGCCGCCATTATCAATGGAGTAAGCGACTTTTGCGAAGCAAACCAGAGCGTGTCGCCGCAACTCATCCTGCGGACTTACCAGTCCTTGTTTGCGGATGTAGTGGAGCCAGAAATCAAGAAAATGTCTAAGTCCGTTGGACTCGAAACGGACGAGGACCGTTCTCTGCTTCTGGACGTGGCTAGGATTTCGGCCAACGGAGACACCGACCTCGCAGAAGCGGTCATGAAGTGCTATGACCTTGTTGGCGACAATGGCAACGTCACCATCACAGAGGCCTCTGGCCCGAATAAGTACGAGGTCGAGAAACTCAACGGATTTCCCATTGCAAGCGGCTACGAGGAATCGTGTGGTCGATACTCTTCGCAGTTTATCAATGACCCGGCGAGTTCACGAGTCGTCCTTGACAATCCTGCTTTTATCATCTACAATGGAAGAATCTCAGACTTCCAGAGCCTCGTCCCCCTCCTGATGCAAATTGGGGCAGCGAACAGTACCGGGGTGTACAACAAGAAGAATGTTGTTGTTGTAGCCACTGCTTTTAGCGAATCGGCCCTGCAGGACTTTGCGGTAAACTTTCCAGTGGCCGGTACGCTGAATGTGTATCCTTTGACTGCTCCGCACTCGCCTGCGTACAATGGTCAGACAGCTTTTCTGGAAGACCTTAGTGCAATCACAGGTGCCGAAATCTTTTCTGCAGTAGACCGACCTCTCGACGGTCCTAACGTCGAACTTGAGGTGTTTGGAAACGGCATAGAGCTATTTGAAGCGAATAGGTTTCGCTCAAATGTCATTCAGCAAGTCGATGCCGATGGAGACCCGGCCAACGCTGGTCGTATCATTGACCGCAGCTTCATCCTTGAGGGTCAAATCTCTACGGCAGAAAGCCAGCTAGACGCAGAACTTTTGCGAGAGCGCCTAGCCAAGCTTACCGGAGGGATTGCGCGTCTGAAGGTGTTGGGGAGTAGCTCTGCTGAGATTCGAGAGCGGAAGGACCGCGCCGAAGACGCGGTAATGGCCGTTCGCGGGGCTCTGAAGCACGGAGTGCTGCCGGGTGGAGGGTGGGCGCTCCTGCGCACGAGCGAGGCTGTGGCGAAGTCAGGGAAGCCCTACGCCAGCATCCTTGCGGACGCTCTTTCTGTGCCGTTCAAAATTCTTCTTCAGAATGCCGGTCAGACTCCGGACGTTGTTTTGCCGCAACTCGCAAAAAAGCCCAAGAGCACGTACGATGTGCTCAAGCAGACCTTGGTTCCCGCGTACACTGGAGGGGTACTGGATAGCACTCCTGCTGTCTTGGAAGCAATTCGCAACAGCATTGCGATTAGCACACTGCTCGGAACCCTTGGTGGTGCGGTCGTGTTTCCCCGAGACGTAGAGCTAGAGAGGCGTGAGTCGCATGCCGCACACGAGTACCTGCGAAATGCTGGCGAACCCAATCCGGCCGACGAGCGCGGCTAAGGAGAGGGACAATGGAGGCACCTATTGTATTTGCCCGTTTCCTTGTGGCCGTTTTTGTCATATTCGCAATTCTTTCGTGGATAGCCGCCAAGGAAATTTATCATCTTCCTGTAGCGGCCTACAAGTACGCAACAGGGCCAAACAGCAAAATAGCATACAACAAGTTCGTTCTCAACTGGCCCACACACCCAAGGTCAAATGCTAAAAAGAGCATGACGGTGAAGTGATGGCTAGTTACAACTACCAGTGCAAAAAGTGCGGTTCAAGGCTCCGCTTCTTGTCAAAGAAGGAAAGGCACGAAAAATGCAGCGGACTTCTGGAGCGTGTCAGCGACGGAGCGCACAGCCAGCTGATGGACGTACTCGACAACGGGCTCATGCAGCGCAGGATAGAGCGTCTGTCGAACGTGGAGGAGCTTGTCCACGATCGCGCCCAGTCTGACCCCCGCATCGTCAAGTGACGCTATATTCGCGGCATGTCCAGACTCAGAATCAAAGAGCTTTCCCTTGAAAACTTTCGCACCTTCAAAGAACCGACGACCCTCTCCTACCCAGAGTCTGGGGTTGTTTGTGTTGCTGGCAAGAGCGGTGTTGGCAAAACCAACCTGAATCTCGCCATCGCCTATGCGTTAGGATTTTGCCCTGTCCCTTCAACCGCTCTGCAGTCGTGGGGGAGCGATAAGCCACCCAAGGTAACACTGACGTTGGACACTGACGAAGGTGACGTCTCTATCGTACGCGGCAAGCAGACCTACTTGACTGTTGGTGACAAAAAAATCACTTCCGCCACCGGGGTAGAGGAAAAGCTCAGACAGCTGCTGTCAGGCGTGTCGCTAGACACGCTGGAAAAGCTTGTCTACCGCCCCCAGAAGACAGGTGGACGATTCTTGTCTTTGGACGATGCGGAAAAGAAAGAGTTTTTGGGCAGTTTGCTGTCACTGGACGCATACGAAAAAGCCATAGAGGAAACCGCAGAGAAGGTCTCTAAGCTGGATACCGCTTACGCAAGCCGAAAGATGGCGTTGGACATGCTACTGGCCTCTGGAGCACGCTTACAGGCTCCGCTTCCGGTCACATTGGAAGATGAGGAGGTGGCGAAAGGGAGGCACGAAAAGGCGAAAGCCACGTTGACCGCTCTCCAGCTTCAATTTGCGGAGCAAAAGAAGACGCTGTTGGCAGAAAAAGCAGAAATAGAGAGCAAGCTGGAAGAATACAAGTCCTCGCAACGAGCCGAACTACTTGCACTAAAGGCTTCTGCACCTGAACTAATACCCGACACGGTAGACACAAGCGCTTCTCAAGAGGTACAAGCAAAGCTAGCCGTTGTGTCTGAGCGGCTAAGTGCCCTTCAGAAGGAAGAAGAAAAAGAAAATCGTAAAATCAAGGAGTCCATACGCGCACTCCGTGAGCAGATTTCCGCAAAAAATGCGGTTCTAACATCCGCTCTGTCAAAAGAAAAAACACTTGACACACTGAAGAAGAAGTTGGCTGGCATGCTGGAGTCCAAGTGCTATGCCTGCGGTCAAACGTGGCACGCGGAAGGCGGTATTGACGACGTCCGAGACCAAATCGCAAAAACGGAAGCCGACCTCCGGAAGCTGGCTGAAGAACAGGCTAGAATTGAAGGATTGGAGGCTCAGCTAGAGGCCCACCCGACTTCATACACAAACCCGACCAAGGAAAAGATGGTCGAGCTAAGCCAGAAACTGCAGACCACTCTCGCGCTGAAGCAGCAAGAGGAGCTTAGTCAACGAAAGGCCATCGCTGCAGAAAACGCGCAAAGGCTACAGGCCCACGAGGCGACCTATCGCGTTGCCGTTGCAGAATCAACCACACGAGTAACTGCACGCCAGCAGGAACTTTACGCCGATTTTTTCCAGAAGCAGCAGGAGCTAAACGGCTTGCAGAATCGCGTGAACAGCGCTCAAACCGAGGTCACTCAATTGGGTGCTGAGGTGCAGGCCGTTGCAATGAAGAACAAGCTGGCACTTCAAAAGTACAACTCCGATTTGAGTGTGTACACTGCCTCTGTGCAGCAAATCGAACAAGCTGAAAAAGGCGTATCTGACGCCGAGACCGAACTCGCTCAAGAGAAGGACGTGCTGGCGTTGCTCAAGGGGTTCTTGTCTGGTGTAATGGAAGAAGTGCTAGAGGAAATCTCGTCAAAGACAAACGAAATTTTGGTTAACATACCGAATGTTTCCGGCTGCACCATTCAGTTTAAAACGGAGACCACCACCAAGAAGGGAAGCACTAAGAAGGCCATCGCGCCGGTAATCACCATCGCAGGTAACGAGTGTAGCCTCAAGCACGGGCTGTCCGGTGGCATGCAAAGTGCCGTTGAGCTTGCAGTTGACTTAGCTGTAACAGATGTGGTACAGGCCAGAACGGGCGTGTGTCCTCAGTGGGTGGTCTACGACGAGTCTTTCGACGGTATGTCGGACGAGTCGAAGGAGGCCGCGCTCGAAATCCTGAAGTCGTACGCAAAGGATAAGCTGATTATCCTAAACAGTCACAGCCCAGACTTTCGTGAAAACTTTGCGCAGGTTTGGACTGTTACAAATACAAACGGTGTGTCTCATGTCGAGGTTGACTGACGAAATCGAGGCAATGCGTGACTTTGACAGGCTGCCCGCCCACATAGTGCTGGTCGCAGGAAAGCCTCATGTGGAAACGCCCGAAGGTCACCCGTATGGGTTAGTCCGGGTCTTTACGAGCCTAAGCGACGCGGCGCGCTATAAGGCTTGGGTTGCGGACTCGCTGATGGTGTTCCCGAACGGGGTGTCCGTTGCCACCTTCGGAGACGCGAAAGACCTCTTTCTTCGCCTTGGCGAGACGGACGAGGGTTCGCGAAAGCTTTTCGGTTTGCCGTTGAGGTTGGACTTATGCAAAATGGACGAAGAAGAATTCCCAAAATCACTAAGTGTGCTATTTTGTCCTTTTTCTTGGCGGCACTGACCCCAAGAATAGCTGTTACTCGCTCGGACACAGCCCAAGTGAGGGTCAGTGCCACCATCACATCAAGTATCGAAGCCGAGGTTCAGGAGGGGATGGCTCGTTGGACATACTTCGGTCTACCGGAGGAAGAAGCCGCCGAACAAGTTACCTTCCACGACTCAGAAATGGCGCTATCGGGTAGACACATCGCAGCAAACCAAACGGTAGACCTGTCCGAGGGCCTACGGGTTTACGCAGAAAACATTCAAAAGCAAAAAGAAACCCTAGTAGCAGTACAACTGGAAAAGGAGAAAGACACATGGCGAAGGTGAAGTTGGCACAAGAGTGGACGACCAAGGTGCAGTCCATGAATTGGGTGCAAATTCAGGATGAAATTGCTAGCATCGCAAAGGATGAGTCGGAGAACAAGAAACTGAAGGCGGAAGACCCTGACCTAAGTCTCCTGAAGGAGCAGGTCAAGGAAGCTTCTAAGCAGTACACCGAGGCGAGTGCTATGAACAAGGCAAAGTTGGAGTATGCAATCGAAATCCAGCTAACGAGAGGTCGCCCAGTACAGAACCCGAACGGAGTAGTGGTAAAGAAGGAACAGGCAGACGGCTAAAAATGCTACCACAGAGTCATAACGGCCACACAATCTGAGTCCTACCGATGCGCCCCGGCTCTCCGGGGCGTACTTTTTCTGCCATGAAAATACTTGCATTAGACGTATCCACAAAGAGCGGCTGGGCCTTGTTAGATGGTGAAATGGGCAAAAACCCAACCATACTACTCAAGGGTACTGTTGTCAAATCAAAGAAGACGACAAGAGAATACGGAAGATACCCTAAATCCTACCTGCTGATGGCGGACGAGGTTGGCGGTCAGCTTGCAAACCTCGTCTTCGAACATAAACCAGATGTGGTAGTGATTGAAGAGACCAACAAGGCTAGGGCAAGATATGCTCAAAAGGCCCTAGAGCAGATTCACCACGAACTACTCAAGCGGCTAGGAGATGAGGTGGATCGCGTTATCTACATTTCAAGCTCCTCGTGGAGAAAGGCCTGTGGCTTAAACCTAACGAAAGAAGACAAAAAGAACAACCAAAACGTGCAGAAAGCCAAACGAACCGGACAGACCAAAAGCGAGCTTGGGGTACGCGGAAAGGTGACCAAGAAGCATTTGGCGATTCGGAAAGCAAACGAGCTTTTTTCTCTTGATCTGAAAGTTAAAGACAACGACATTGCAGACGCCCTACTGCTGTGTGTCGGTTACCTGTTGGGCGCGTCAACCTGTGATGGCATCAAGGAGTTTGCGTAATGAGTAAAGTGTGGTCTAACCTTGCGAAAGTTGTCTACCGTAGAACCTATAGTCGAAACGACTATGGACTACAGGAAAACTGGGCGGACACTGTAGAGCGAGTGATTTACGGGAACGTGAAGGGGCTGAACGTTTCTGAGGCAGAAATCGCACGACTCCGCTATTTCATGATGGAGCGAAAGGCAATGCCTGCAGGGCGCGGTCTGTGGTATTCCGGCGCTCCTAGTCACGAAAAACTTGGTGGTGCGGCCCTAAACAACTGCTGGGCTTTGACTGCGGATTCTTGGGAGAATTTCGTCATTGCACAGGACCTTTTGATGCTTGGTGGCGGCGTTGGCTTGTCTGTCGAGTATCGGTACACTTCCAAGTTGCCGCGAGTCAAGAAAGATGTCAGTATCGTGCATCAGGCCACCAAAGACGCAGACTACATTGTTCCTGACTCGCGGGAGGGCTGGAACGAGCTTTTGCGTCGTGTTCTGGAGTCGTTCTTTGTAACTGGCAAGAGCTTTTCATACTCAACTGTCTGTGTTCGCCCTGAAGGGGAGCCCATCAAAGGGTTCGGCGGGACCTCATCCGGTCCTCGCCCCCTCGTTGAAATGATTTCCAACATTGGCGGCATCTTGAAGGCGCGGCAAGGAAGGTCGGTTCGGCCGCTTGACGCAGCAGATATCATTTGCTCAATCGGACAGATGGTGGTTGCCGGAAACGTCCGTAGAAGCGCCATCATCATCCTCGGTGACGCTTGGGATAAGGACTATCTGAAGGCAAAGCGCTGGAGCCTTGGGAATATCCCCAACTGGCGTGGCATGGCCAACTTCAGTGTGGTGTGCGAGGACGTAGAGGACCTGCACCCAAACTTCTGGAAGACCTATGAGGACGGAGAGCCTTTTGGAATCTTCAATCGCTCCAACGTGCAGCAGTACGGCCGTATGGGCGAAGAGAAGCCCGACACAGCTTACCTGACCAACCCTTGCGCTGAGGCCACGCTGGAGAGCGGAGAGCCGTGCAACCTGCAGGAAATCGCACTGTGCAACCTTGACTCTGTGGAGGAGTTCGAAGAAGCGGCGCGACTTATGCACCGTTACGGCAAGAGGGTCACACTGGAGAAGTACCACCACGCGATTTCAGATGCCGTTGTTAAGCGCAACCGCCGTGTAGGCACTGGAATTACGGGGGTCTTGTCGTCGCCTCTATTCGCTCCTGAGGCACTAGACCGAGCGTATGCAGCCATTCAGCAGGAAAATGTTGCATACTCGAAAGAACTTGGCATTGCTCCCAGCATCCGGACTACCGTCGTCAAGCCAAGCGGTACACTGTCAAAGCTCATGGACACAGAACAGGAAGAGGGTATCCATGCAGCCTATGCAAAATACATGATTCAGCGCGTGCGCTTCAGTGCAAACGACAAAGACCTGCCAGCCTTGCGTGCGGCTGGACATCGCATCGAGCCGGTCATTCGTTTCGACGGTACACTGGACCACGGCACTCAGGTGGTAGACTTCTACGTAAAAGCCCCTGAAGGAGCCCCTATTGCAGGCGAGGACATGACAACGTGGAAGCAGCTGGACGTGCTGAAGCTAGCCCAGAAGCACTGGGCAGACCAAGCTGTTTCTGTAACAGTGTATTACCGCAGAGAGGAAATTCCCCAAATCAAGGAGTGGATGCGTGCCAATCTGCGGTTCCTTAAGTCAGTATCGTTCCTACTACAGAGTGACCATGGCTTTGTGCAAGCACCCAAGGAAGCCGTCACGAAAGAGCAGTACGAAAGGCTCTCATCGAAGGTTACGGCAATTGACGATTCCCTTCTAGGAGGCTCCTCAATTGACGGACTGGAGTGTGCTGGAGGGGCTTGCCCTGTAAAGTAGCCATGTTATACGACGGATATGCCTAGAGTAGATTTTGACGACAGTGACTTTCAGGAAGACGGAGAAGATGCCTACGCCCAAGATGTAGAGGAAATGTTCTCTAATATCGGGCGTAGACCCTCTCCTGCCACACCGGTACCAGCCAACGTCGAGAAAGAAGCGGAAGCGGAAGAGGAAGACGTACCTATCGAGGTCCTAACTGAAGTCGAAAGACGTCTTGAGTTAGCTCGGTATTACAGGATGCTTCTGAGCGGCGGTTTGTTCTCTGGACATTCGGCAGTCGGAAGACAGGTCGAGCTAGAGGTTCGCGGCTTCGTTAATCAGCGGCTGCAGGTTCTTCTTGGAATTTCCGCAGAAGGACAAGTGGCGCAGGAAGGCGGATTCAGCGCAGAGGAAGTGAAGGTACTCAAGGCCGTCGCAAAGGGTCTGTTGAAGAAGAAGGAGCCGACACTCAATCGTACGCGGCCCCCTCCCGTCACACCAGAGCCCACACTTAAGCCGGTCGCAGAGCCCGAAAAGCCTAAGCTCAAACAGCGTAAGCCAGAACCAGACCTCACTCCTGTTGCACCAGCACCCGTCAGGGGGGCTCCTGACCCGTCGCCTACAAATAGAAAGCAGAGAAAGGCACTTGCCGTAGGTGATATCATCAAGGACGGGAACAAGACATATGAGGTCGTAATGTTAGACGGCAAGCTCTTCCCCAAGGACATTACAGGCCAATCGGTCTCAAAGGATAAGAAGCCTATCCCTATGCCGACCGGACCGGCTATGACCGCCACAACGATGGCCAGAGCCGGTGAAGAGGCACGCCTTGTAGGCGAACAGGTCGCTAAGACTACCGGCAACGGAAGGGCTGTAGGTAACATGGTGGCTCAAGCATTACAGCAAGTTGCTCACAGAGAAGACGACATTCTACTTAACCCATAAAAGGAAAACACATGTCAAGCCAAATTAGCAAGCAAGGGAAAGTCAACACGGCAATCGACCGGCTCAACGTTGTAGAGTCACGACTCGATGTCTCTGAGAATAGATTTCAGGTTGTCGCAGGAGACCTGAAGAACATCGCTGACTTTGTCAATCGCGAAGCCGCAAAAAGCGCAAGCGCTACGGAGGCAATCGCTGAAATCATTGATGCGGTTGTTTCCGTAGTGGGAAAGGAACAGGTGGACGAGGCCCTACGGAAGGTGCGAGAAGAGAAGGACACCCAACAGGTCACCCGCATCAAGGACGGGATTGCTGAAGCTGTAGCCGCTGGTGTTCTAAAGGTCACTGAAGCAATCGACGGGCAGTCTGTCGTTTGCTTCAGCGAAAAGATGGAAGACGGGTCTGTGGTCAGGCCGGGGTATGCCGCTGCTCCCTTGAGTAACTTCGCAAAGAGCACCAAGGAAGCACTCATCGGCAAGAAGGTAGGCGATGCGGTTTCGGGTGTTGGAAATACAACTTTGACGGTAGAGGGAATCTACGTCCTTGCACAGCCCGCCGCCCCCGTTCGGGAAGAGGTGGCGAAGGCTGATAGCGAGGGGTCAAACAATGGCTAAACGGCCTGCAGTTCCAGATGTACTAAACCTCCTTCAAGAGTTTGCCGAATACACAGCAGAGTCAGATAGAGCGAGGCTTGTACGCGGGAACTCGCTGGCATTAGCTCGAAACGCCCTGTTTTTCGAACAGGTGAAGGAAGTCGCAGCCAAGTCCTTCGCCGGTAAGGTGGTCCCCGTTGGGTTCGCTAAGCGCAAATCGCCAAAGAAGCACAAGCGTGTGCTCAACGTCATGCTCAGCGACCTACACTTTGGCTCTGCGCTCGACGGTCGCGAGAATAGAGTAAAGTACGGAGCCCTCGAAGAAAGCCGTAGATTGGCGAAGGTGGTCAAGCAAGTCTGCGAGTACAAGCCGGAACACCGGCAAGAGACAGAGTTGGTTGTACATCTGTTGGGCGACATCATAGAGAACCAGCTGCACGACCCACGAGTGGGCGAACCTCTGGCCAAGCAAACCTGTGCAGCCATCCATCTGCTGTCTCAAGCTGTTGGAACCTTCGCAAGACACTTTCCCAAGGTGCGCGTCGCTTGCGCGGTAGGCAACCATGGCCGTTTCCGCCAGCGACACCCCGAGAGGGCTGTCTTCCAAAAGTGGGATGCAATTGAGACGGTCGTTTACTATGCCATCAAAAGTGCCGTTAAAGACCTCAAGAACGTACAGGTCATAATCCCCGAGAAGCCCTACTACACAATCGACGTCTTGGGTAACGGAGTGTTCGCCACCCACGGAGACACCGTTCTCAGGCCCGGAAACCCCGGCAAAAGCATCGACGTAGGGTCTATCGAGAATCAGGTTCACAAAATCAAGGCTAGTCTAGACAGCGACGGTGTACCGCTAAGGCTTTTTCTGTGCGGCCATGTGCATGTCGCCAGCATGGTCGCTGTTGGCGAAAACGAGACCTTCATGACAAACGGCGCTCTGGTGCCGTCTAACTCATATGCGGAGTCCATCGGACAACTGGCCAGCGCTTGCTCTCAAACCATGTGGGAGTCCACAGCCGAGCATATTGTAGGAGACTACAGGCGCATCAAGGTTGACAAGACGACAGACAAGGATGATTCTCTGGACGAAATCATTACCCCCTTCACGGACCTGTAATGGACCAGTACTCTGAAATGTTAGTGCGTCGAGACAGCGTAGAGGGCAACATTCTTTTGTATGCGGACACGAAGTCCAAAAGCACTGAACTGCTAATGGACTTAGCGCGACAGCCGGTTGTTGACCTCGCTCGTTTTAGAGAGCTATCCGAGCAAAAGGGAGAGGCGACAGACATCTTGAACACACTCCAATTTGAACTGGAGCAGCTAAACTTCGCTATACAACAGCTGGAAGAAAAAACCAAGGACGCTACCCCCAAGGAAGCGCAAGTTTTGCAGTTCAGGAGAAGAAATGACGACCCACGAGAGGATTGACGCCGACCCGGACTTCATCGACATGAAGCGGTTTGGCTACAGCCTACAGGCTCTTTTGGCAAGGTACCCAGACGGCGTGCCCGACAAATACATTGCTCAGGCTCTCTCTGTCACGGAAGAGGAAGTTGAAATGCTGTACCAACAGACGGTAGCTAAGCTGCGCGAGAGAATGGGCGTTATCTAGCTCCGATCGCATGCTCAACTACCCGACACCACACTCCCATCCCCAAAGTCTCGACACCGGCTCCACCCCAGAGGCCTTTGCGGCACGAGAGATAGAGCTAGGTACAGGTACGCTGACGTGTACTGACCATGGGTCGATGGCGGCAACGAGAAAAATCTACAATCTCGCTAAAGCCAAAGGGCTCACGCCTATCTTGGGAGTTGAGGCGTATTTCCGAGACGACAATTGCCCAATTCTAGAAAAGCATGGAATCCCAAAAACCGGTGGAGACCCGGCCAAAGGGACGCCAGACACCTACGCAGAGTACAACAAATACTACCACTTGACGGTACACTGCTTAGACCAAGAGGCCTATCTTACGCTCGTGCGTCTACTGTCTAAGGCTGATGGGCGAGCGGAACGGCACGGCTCCGAACGGAAGCCTCTGTTCGATTGGAGCGACCTTGAAGAGCTTGGTGCCACAAACTGCGTTTTTACATCTGGGTGTCTTGTCGGCATGGTGCAGCGACACCTGATGGCTGGCAAGCCCGCCATTGCTATGGCGTATTACGACAAGCTACGTTCAATTACAAAGCCCGGAAACTTCTATGTAGAGGTGTTTCCTCACCGCTGCACGCACAACTGGACAGACGGCGTTTTCGTTGCGCTGGAAAACGGCAAGACAGAACGGTATTATCCCGGTAAGACCTTGCGGACTAACGTTGGTGAAGTCAAGGCAGAGTCGCTAGCCAACACCTTCAAAAGTGGCAAGCACACCCACCTCGTTGCCGTTAAAAACTACTACAAATGGGAAGAGCGAGAGCCCGTAGGAATCAAGGACGTCAAGTACATTTCAGATTTTGTCCAGAACGAGTGTACCCGATTCGCGCCAGACGGAGACCTCCAGCTTGGCTCCAACAACTGGATGCGTGCCATTGCATACAATCGCAAAACGCCCATCCTTGTGTCTGACGATTCTCACTTTGCCGTCCCCGAGCACAAGGTAGTACAAGATGTCCGACTTGCTCAAGGTGGCGGTTCGTGGCGGTTCTTTGGCTCGTATCACCGTCAGACCTCCGAAGAATCGTACTCGTACTTCCGAGACCACATGGGGATTGACCAGAGTGAATTTGAATCTTGGGTTCAAAACAACATAGAGTGGGGGAGTCGATTTAAGGGGTTTGAGCTAAAGTCAGAGGTGTCGCTACCTACCAAGTTCTATCCGTCGAAGACCCTAGAACACACCATGGGTCTCATCAAGAAGCACGGGCGCATGGACTGGGGGAACCCAGCATACGTCAGTCGCCTTCAGCAGGAAATCAAGCTGCTGCATCGGAATGGCGTAATTGACCTTTTGCCATATTTTATGATAGACGAGGAGGTCTGCGGACTGTATGGTCAACACGGACTACTCACTGGACCCGGTCGTGGTTCTGCGGCAGGGCTTCTGCTGACCTACCTGCTTGGCATTACCCACGTAGACCCCCTGAAGTATGGGCTTTCGCTAGAGCGCTTCCTGACGCTTGACCGCATCGCCTCTGGTAAGCTTCCTGACATCGACCAAGACCTTCCACACCGAGACTTGCTGGTAGGGGAAGATGGAGAGGGCGGGTGGCTAAAGGAGCGGTTCGGAGACCATTACGCACAAATCAGTGTGGATACGACGCTGAAGCTCAAGTCCTCTATTAAGGACGTGGCCCGGTTCCGGCACGGACGTGTACCTGAGGATGTAGAAGAGCTTACCAAAAAGATGCCTGTTCCTCCACAGGGCGTGGCAGATTCAGATTTCGTTTTTGGATACGAGAGTCCGGACGGCGAATTCGTGCCGGGGGTGATAGACACAGACCCGTCGATTCAAGAATACATCCGTAAATACCCAAAAGACTGGGAGCTTGTGAAACTAGCCCTCGGACTGGCGAGGGCAAAAGGAAGACACGCTTGTGGGTACATCATAAGCAACGTTCCGGTACAAAACATCATTCCGACCACTGAAGTTAGCGGCATTCGCGTTACTCAATTTGATTCCCGTGACGTGGAAGGTGCCGGTGGTGTCAAGATGGACTTCCTTGTAATCACTGTTCTGAAGACCATATCTGACGCAATCGCCATCATTCAAAAGCGCAAGCTTGGGAAAGTGCTATCCCACGAAGACCGGTTTACGTTAGGGGGGCGCGCAGTGCCGGGACACCGTGTAGTGCCTCTGGGCGAAGAGAAGCACGACATATGGGACCTGCCCGAAGACCAGAACGTTTTCAAGGACATCTGCGAGGGGCGCGTTGAGACTGTATTCCAGTTTGACGCTCCTGCCGCGCGTGCGGGCTTGAAGGAATTTGACTACTACAAACCGGGAACGAACCGGAAGGCACTGGACTCCATTGAAGCTCTTGCGGCTTTTACAGCACTGGACCGGCCCGGACCTCTGGACGCATTCGTTGAAAACGAGGATGGTACCCGCCACAACATGCTCGTGGAGTTTGCGCGCCGCGCGCGTGGTGAGGCTCCTGTCGGCGCGCTCCCCATATTCCAGCAGCATCTTCCCGAGACGCACGGCGTAATGGCATTCCAAGAGCAATTGCAAAAGATGTACCAACTTTTGACCGGTTGCACCGGCTCGGAAGCCGAAGAGTTTCGCTCTAACGTCGCCAAGAAGAAGCACGACAAAATCATGAAGGCTTACCCCTTTTTCGTGGAGCGTGCAAAGGAGCAGCTTGGAGAAGAAGGGGCTAAGCATGTGTTTGAATTCTTCTCCAGCTGGGGGCAGTACGGCTTCAATAAGTCGCACGCCGTTTGCTACGTGTCTATTGCTTACGCATGCGCTTTCCTCAAGCACCATTACCCGCTGGAGTGGTGGACTGCAGTGCTGAGAAACGCCAGCAAGGACAAAATCAATGAAGAATACTGGAAGTATTGTGGTCACCTCATTGACCACCCAGACGTAAAGCTGTCTACAGACAACTTTGAGATTGTCAATGAAAGGATTCGAGCGCCACTGTCACTGCTACATGGGGTTGGCGAAACGGCGCACAAGGAGTTGGTGAGGTTGGCTTCGAAGGTAACAGACATACAGTCGTTTGTTATGGCAATCGAAGAAGACCGGGAAGCCAGAACGAGCAAGAGCGAAAAAACCGGAAAGCAAATCAAGGGGCGGTCTGCGCTAAACAGCCGTATCATCTACTCCCTAATTATATCTGGTGCCATGGACTCTTTGTTTTCGCACGACTCCACGGTACTAGAGCAGTTGCAGGGGTACGAGGTAGCAAAGGCTGCAATCGAATCCATTGGAAAGAAAAAGGCAAAGAAGCCCAAGCCTGTTGACCCAGTTTATGTAAACATGGATGCCGCCACCCGGTATCAGGTACGCAAGGGAGTTCTACCGGCCTATTCCGCTAAGATTCTACCACTGCTTGCTGGAATGGAAGGCCTAGACCTCGACCACTCGTCCTTCTCTTGGCTAGACCCACGTAATGAAGAGCGGCACGTCTTGACAGTAGCCAAGACAAAAACTATCGACAAGGCAGAACAGCACACTCCTTGGCCTGATAATTTCCGCATGCTTGTTGCTGTCCCCGCTTATGTGGTCGAAGACGAGAGGAGACAGTACGGACCAGCCAAAAACAAGACCATGGCAAAGCTGTCCGTGGACGTAGACGGTTCGCGCTATACGTTCGTGAAGTGGCCATCGAAAGACGGCAAGCTGCCAGACCACCTATCCAAAAATCTAAAAGGCTCTCTCGTGATGCTCGTTCTTTCCAAGTGGAGCGATAGACCTTTTGCAATAGAAGACATCGTGGTTGGCAAGGGGCCATTCACAACAAAAACGGAAGAACAGGAGGAAGAATGACATTAGGTGATTTGCTAGAGAAGATTGACAAGGCACAAGAAGCCGCCAACATAGAACCGACAGTTGGAGACCCCCGTTCTAAGGCTGGCCGAGAAATGCTGAAGAACAGCGGACTCAGAGACCTTGAGAACCTGACTGCACAATACAAGAAGTTCGCTATTGAACACGCTACATACGTGTTACCGAATGCTTATGCAAATGAATTTGCATCAGTTGCGAGCGAAATTGCCGACGCTGTGACGGTCAGCCTTGACGGTCTTTACGATGAGCTTGTAGAGACGTTTTGGGATTCGATGGGCGAACGCAAAGTGCTGGGCGGGCTTCAGGAGGCCGTTTTCAATAAGTCTTTTGAAACCTTCATGAAGAGCATCGAAGAGGACCCTGTGTTCATTCCGTTTGTTTCTGGCACTACGTTCTCTTCACGAAACGAAGCTGTAGAATACATCAGAAGCAAGGTGGCCTCGCTCGCTGGCGAGCTTCCGGCCATCAGAAGACTGCAGAAGGTGGTCGGAGAAAGCACTCTGAAAGCACGGTATACAGGCACAAGCACACTGGTGATTGTAACTGGAGGTACCCCCCGCGCCCAAGAAGCCTTTTCGAAAGAGCTAGGAAGGCCGCTATATGCAGTGAACCCAAAGGAAGAGCCCACAGAAGAGTCAGTCGCAAAGACGCTAAAAGCATTGGCCAAAAAAGTCAAAGAAACACAAACCCACTAAACACCCAAAGGAAAACACATGTCAATTCGAGAAAAGTACGGAAAGCCGAAGCCCAAGGTTAACATGAAGACTTGGCGAGTGAAGGGCGAAGACGCGGAAGGTCGCGAAGTGTATCGCATCTTCCCCCCGACCAAGAGTCTTGCTGAGGCGGGTCAGTGGTTTAAGTATCACGCCCAGCACTGGGGCTACAAGGTACCGGACGGTTCGGACCCTTCCAAGACCCAGCATCGAGTGTTCGGCTGCCCTGAGAAGAAGAACTACAACGGCATGGTGGAAGTGTCGTGCGCAGAGTGCGAACTAATCGCCAAGCGTAAGCAGCAGTACGAGGCCAAGAAGGGTGAGTTGCAGGCTGCAGGACACGACGAGGAAACCATCAAGAGCATGTTGACGGCACACGTTGACTGGCTCAAGAGTCATAATCGCGACTCTGGGTACTATCTTGGTGTCAAGAACCTCGCTGGAGAGTACGGGGTCCTTGTCATTAACGGCAAGATGAAGAAGGCTCTAGAGACCTGTATCGCCAAGCTAAAGAAAGAGCAGGATATCGACGCGCTTGACATTGACACGGGCGTCTGGCTGGAGTTTATCCGCAGCGGCAAGAAGATTCAGGACTACAGCTTCTCGGTAGAGCCGTGGCGCGAAAACAAGACCTTTCAGACGGCAGAAGGCCAGAAGGTAACCTCCCAGATTATCGTTCAGCAGGCCCTGACGGACGAGGACTTGGAAGCTGCGCAGAGCATCATCCCCGACCTCGGCACCATCGTTAGGTACGCCACCCCGGAACAGGTGAGAGAGTTGGTTGCGTCAAACGGTGAGCCCACTGAGGTTGCACGAATTCTCGACGGCGGAAAGCCTCGCGAGCAGTCTGCAGGGGTAAGTGCTCCTGCGCCCAAGCCTGCAGCGTCCTCGCCGTCCAAGCCCGTACCGCCCCCGCAGGAAGAGGCGGACGAAGAGGCGGCGCTACTAGCTCAGCTGGCCGCTGTTCGCGCCAAGGCAAAGCCCCCGCCCCCGCAGGCGACTACCTCAGCACCTGCCCCGCAGCTGGCCACGACAAAGCCGGGGATGAAGCCGGTTAACCCAAAGGAGGCCAGTGACGAAGAGTTGTTGGCGATGTTCTCAGAAGACTAAAGAGTGGCCCCGCGAGGGGCTTTCTCTTTTGTGGTGAAAAAATGAAACTATCGGAAACGGGCGACCTAGCAGTCAAGGTCAATGGCGCGTGGCAGGTTTTTGACACTGCCTTTGTGTATGAGGCTGAGGCAAGAATAGACGAGGTAGCTACTGTTACCAAGCACAAAGCTCCAGAGCTAATGAGCTACTACAACCGTGCGTGGCTGAGGTTGGGGGAGGTGCTGCAGTGTTTGGAGCGCTTACAGACAGAGGCAGCCAAGCGTGTCGAGCTTGTCAGAGCCTCCATCTTACTCGACAAAGCTGAAGGCGTTCTCAGAGAAAAGGGACTTCGAGCATCTGCAGAGCTTCGGGAGGCCGTTGTCTCTATGGACGAAGAGTACAAAAAAGAAAAGGACCAGCTAGAGAGCATCAAGGCCGCAATCGCGTTATTCGAAATCAAGCAGAAGGGATTTGAAATGGCCTACCTCGGTGTGCGTAAAATCCTTGGTGAGTCTGCCTACAATGCCAAAAGTACACCGATTTTCAACCGTGGCTCAGACAGTACACCGGTTGGCAACGTAAGACAACAATACGGAAAAGCAAGCAACTTTTTGGAGGAATGATGAGCGTAAGTAAATGGATGCAGAAGCTTCGTAAAATGGATGGCGCTGTACAGGAGCGGGTAAACCCCCACAACAAGGTAGTGCGGTCCAGTAGCCCTAGCCTGAACTTTGCGTTTGGCAATTCGTGGGGCGCTCCAGACGGGTACTCTGTACTGGTGTCTGGACCTCCGAAGGGCGGTAAAACGCTTATCAGCAACCTGTTTATCGGGCAACTTCATCAGGACGACCCAGAGGCAATTGCAGCCAAGTTTGACACAGAATTTCGCACCAAGGGGCAGCTGCGCGCTGATTCTGCAAGGAATTTCGGGGTAGACCTAGACCGGCTCTTAGAGGTAGAGAGCAATAGCGCGTCAAACGTCTTTGACTCAATTGAGAGTGGCGACATTCGCGAAGCTCTTGAGGATGGCGCAAAAATTCGATTCATTGCAATTGACTCCGTTAACGGCATTATGGGGCGTAAGATGGAAAATGCCGACACGGTGGACCAGCACCTTGTCGGTGACATGGCCCAGACACTACAGGACGGACTTAAAAGGATTCTCCCCATTCAACGTAAGTATGGGTTTGTCTTGTTCCTGATTGCTCAGGCTCGTGCTGAAATGGACCCGAACAAGGTCAAGTACGAACACAAGGTCTGGAAACCCGCTGTGTCTTGGGCTGTACTACACCACTGTGAATATTTTCTTGAAGTCGCCCCCGTGCGCGGTAAAGATGGCTTAACCACATTGACCGGAGAGCAGATGGTGGACGATTCTGTGGCCGACCTCGCCGGTAAGGGTGAGAAGAAGGGGCACAAGATTCGAGCGGTTATGACGGATTCTTCCATGGGGCCGAAGGGGAGAAGCGCTGAATTCACAATCGACTACAGCAGAGGGCTAATAAACGTACACGAGGAGGTGGCTTTGCTAGCTGTCAATCGCAGAATCGTAGACCAGCGTGGCGCGTGGATTCAGTATGGAGACCTGCGCTGGCAGGGTGTCAAGGCATTCGCCAAAGACCTAGAGGGCAATAAGCCGCTACAAGCCAAACTTCTCAGCGACCTAAAGAAGAAGGACGAGGCCGGTGCTCTTGACGTGCCAATCTTCGAAACGAAGCCTGACATGACAGTAACGGAGCCTATCAATGACACACCAAGAGCGAGTAGCGCAACTTGAGGCGGCTAAAGTAGCTGTGCTCTCCTCGATACACAAAGCACAGCCACCGGCCATAAGGGGTCATGTTGAAGCCCTCGTAGCCCTTGAGTTGTATGAAGTCTTTCTCTTGGCTATGGCGACAGCGCGAAGTCTCTGGAAAGTTTGAAACACCCGCCTTCGGGCGGGTTTTTCCGTTATGGGGTGATTGTGGATACAAGAGCTTTAGCGGAAATCGTGAAGGATAGCGGACTTTCATATAAGTCTAATTCCAAGTCTTGGATTTTTACGTGCCCGAAGTGCTCCAAGAAGGAAAAGCTGTACATACGCAAGAGCGATGGCCGTTTTGTTTGTTGGTCCTGTCAGGATAAGGGGTTCTGGGGACGCGCAGAACACGCCCTGCACGCTCTACTCGGCCTATCTATAGAAGAACTGCGCAAGCGCCTGTACGGGGGCGACCAGAGCGACGGGACAGCCCCTCTACGGCTCGACCTGTCTGCCTTCCTCGACTCAGATGAAGAGGTGGCCGAAGCTCTTCCAGAGAAACTGCTACACCCAGATTTTATTCCAATTGCAGAGCCCGGTGCAGAGCGCGGGCGCATGTACCTGCGAGGACGAGGAATACCGACAGAAGTAGCGAAAGAGTACGGACTGCAGTACTGGGCCGCACGCAGCCGTGTTGTTTTTCCCATTGTGATGAACGGCAAGGTTTACGGTTGGGAGGCTAGAGCAACCGGCCCTACAGAATTTCTAAACGAAAATGGTGAAAAAGTAACGATTCCAAAAACACTTGGATTGCCCGGAATGAGAAAAGACCTCATGCTCATGTTTGCGGACCGCCTTAAAGGGGCCGAGCACGCTGTGGTCTGTGAGGGGGCCGTGGACGCAATAAAGGCACATTTTTGTGGTGGAAACGTGGCCACAATGGGCAAAAATGTATCCAAAGAGAAACTGGACCTCATCCGCTCTACCGGTGTTCGTCGGATTTACGTAGCACTAGACCCAGATGCGGCCAAGGACATCTCCAAAATGGTGAAGGCCTACGGTGACTTGGAAGTCTATCACCTTAGGCCTTCAGCCGGTCACAAAGATTTAGGAGAAATGTCTTTTGAGGACGTGTACGAGCAGTTTTTAAGCGCTCGGCGCGTCAACGCTGGGAACGTCTTCGTCCACGTCCGTGTCCCGAAGGTCTACTCCGTTCGCCCTCAGGTAGCGCCGCGCGACACGAGCGGCGTCGGTACTGACAGCGGGACTGTTAGCGACCTCCAGTAGCTTCTCGATTCGCTGTTCTTGCGGCATCGCGGCAAGGCCTTCCTCCAGCATCTTACGTGCAGTGCGCTTGCGTGCTGTGGGGTTCTTGGTGTCAACCCCCTTTGACGCACCGGGCACCCACTCCTCCCTCTCTGCCGGATGCGAGTCCCAGAAAGGAACAATTGCACTCCGACCAAGGTCGTCTTGCCCTACGCCCGTATGCCCACGGCAATACGCACTGACGGTCATTGTGGGCTCGGCAGCGATAAAACGCGCGCCGCCACCTTCGTACAAGGCCACCTTGAGGGTGTCCAGCGTCACATTCGTGTTGGCGTCACGCTTTTCCATGAGCTTCGCCAACTCAGCATAACGCTGACGCAAATGTGCCATCAGCAGGCGCTCATTCTCGGTTCCAGAATCCTGCAGTAGCCGATACTTGTGGAGGAAATTTACGGTCCAAAGCAGTGCATACTGCAGGACGTCCTCGTATTCGAACTGGAGTCTCTGGCACAGGCCGGGGTTCATCCGGCAAAACTTGCGCGCAGCAACCTCTGCCACGGGACGAAAACGCTTCCAGTCCTCAGGTGTAGGGTCAGGGGCAACCCGAAACTCTCTGTGACGCATGGCCACGAGGTCCCAGTCGTCCTTGGCCGAAAAATACTCCTTATCCAAGGTCCCACGGAAAATGGGCTTGGGCTGGAATCCGGCACGTTGCACAGCGGATTCGAAAACCTTGAGGCCGTTTTCGCCTTCTAGCTCGGACGCCGAAAGACACTGCTCACTGGCGGGTCCATCGACAATTCGATAAGAGGTATCCCCCACCCAAACAGTGGAAGACTCCACCTCCACACGGTGCGGTACTTCAGCCCCCTTCAACCAACTCGCCATGATTGCCATTGCTCTGCTCGTAGACATCTTCACCCTCACCACGCTATCTGTTAGAGACCATCCCTAGGAGTGCGTGGGGTTCTGACGGTATACACCCGCACCCACACCCTGTCAACCGGAGACTCAGTGGTACCCGCATCTTTCGACTCTCTTCCCTTCAGTGACGCCAAGCAGCTGGCAGTTTTGGGGCACATAACCACAAATGACGCCTTTTTCCGTCAAATTCGCGGAAAAATCGAGCCCGGATGGTTCAACGACCCATACTGCGCCAAGATTTTTGCCGCAAAACTCAAGTTTACAGAAGAGCACGGCAGACCGCCAACGATTGAAGAGCTTGCAGAAACCCCACAGTTTACCACAGAAGAAGACGCAGTCAAGAAAAAAATGCAAACCCGTCTAAACGAGAGTGCCGCATCGGTGCGTGCCTTCCCGCTAGACGTCTTAGGCAAAGAGCTTAGCGAATGGCTTAAGTCTCGCATCTACCATGTGTATGTAGAGAAGTCCGCAGACCTCTACAACCAGCAAAAGACCGAAGACGCTTTCGGCGTTGCAAAGGAAATGGTAAAAAAGCTGGATGAGGCTCGTTTCTACAACGATTACGAGGTTACATACGAAAACCCCGTAGAAGACATTCGAAAGGTTAAGCAAAACTTCGACAAGGCAATGACGATTGGCCACCCTCTCATGGACAAAATTATGCTGCCAGAGGCCAATGGTCAGGGGTGCTTGTTGCCGGGTGACTCTACGGTTATTCTGGCCCCGACCAACACCGGTAAAACCACGTTCTGTGTAACAGTTGCCGTAGAGAACATCAAGAAGGGCAAAAATGTTCTGTTTGTCCAGCACGAGGACGGTGAGGAGAACGTCAAAACCAAGGTGCTTTGTGCAATTTTGGGCGTAAACAAAGCCCAGCTTTTTGAAATGTGTGAAACAAAAGAGGGTACCGAACGGTTGTTCAAAGGCACCATGGTGCTGAAGCGTTTTTTCACGCACGTTCGTTTCGTAAAGGCCGGTGCCACAGTCGAAGAAGTCGAGGGAATTTACCGTCGCAAGCAAGATGAAGCTATCGCTCGCACGGGTAAGCCTTTCGACATCCACATTAACGACTATCCGGGGAAGCTCATCACCTCCATGGCTCGTGGCGGGTGGATGCGTAGGCAAATTGACGATTACGTTTACAGCTATATTGGGCAGCTTGGTAGCGAGTACGGCACACATACACTGATGCCGGTACAAACCAACAGAGAAGGTTCGAAAATCAATAGCGGCATCGGCCCCAAGGGTGCCCTTACAGAAGAGCAGTCTAAGCGTCTTCTGGTCAAGGAGGACGTTAACGAGGCCTTTGGTGTACCTCAAGCCGCCAGCAATCTGATAACCGTCAATAGAGGTCCTGTTGCAAAGCGTCGCGGTTTTGTAACTCTGTATATCGACAAGTCGAGAAGCGCAGAAACTGGAGTGGCTGTTGTCTGTAAGAGTGCTTACGACCGGTCAATCACGCACGGTGTAAGGGTTGGAAGGGGAGAGTACGAGCGCAAGCTAGGGGCCTTCGCTTACGCCGGTACTCACGATATTACCCACCGACCGGAGATTGAGGACCTAATGGCAAAGTACGATGGCTCTTTCCTTCCCGAGCTTTTGGCAGATAGTCTAATGTGAGGTTCCAATGGGTGCAGCCGCCTTTGAAAAGCTCGTAGACTCTGGAGTTGACTTTTCCGGTCGTATCGTTTACATCACTGGAGAAATTGAGGAAGACGGAGCAGCGAAGATAGTTGCTGCCATCAGGATGCTGGACCGTACCTCTGGGGAAATCGAGGTTTGGCTTTGCTCTGGTGGCGGGGACGTGGGGTGGGGGTTTGCTATCTATGATGCCATCCGCTCTTGCAAAAACTGGGTCACAGTCAAAGGCGTTGGCCGAGTCGAATCAATGGCCTCGTGTATCCTTCAGGCGGGGGATCGCAGAGTACTCGCCAACAGTGCGGTATTAATGGTACACAACGGGTCGGTTTCTTTTGAGGCGGAAGCCGAAAAGGTACGTAGCCACGTCCGTGACGCCGAAATATGTGACAATAGGTACAGAGAAATACTCAGCAAAAGGTCTGGAATCCCCCTGCCAAAAATACGTGCGCTATGCCGAAGAGAAGCATTCTTGACTGCCTCAGAGGCTGTCGAATTGGGGCTAGCGGATGGACTTGAGTACAGAGACTAAGAAAAGGTTGACAGTACACGTTTTTTGGGGTGTCGTCGTGCTGGCCGTGTGGTTTCTTCGCGGAGCCCTCCTTCCACAACCGCAGGTTGAGTATCGTGTAGATACGAAGGTTGAGTATCGCGACCGCCTTGTGGAGGTCGTTAAGACCGTGGAAGTTGTCAAGACAGTAGAGGTTGAGAAGCAGGTCACCAGATGGAAAGAGCGGATTGTCGAGGTCGTACGACCCGACGGTACCCGCGAAACCACGACCGACAGAACCACCGTCGAAGACAAAGACGTTCGCGTGGAAACTGCCGAAAGCAAGGAAAAAGAATCCAGCACAGTATCAGAAGTGGCGGTAAAGGTCGATGAAAAAATCGACCTTACCATTAAGCCTACCCTACCCGAATGGAGGGTAGGGGGCAGAGTCGGCTTAAACCTTGAAAAAACTTTGAGCTTGACGGGGCTCCCCCAGTCTGTTATCTATGGGGCGTCAGTCGAAAGGCGCATCCTCGGCCCCTTCTGGCTGGGGGCGAGCGCCGACACAGTGCCCTCTGTCTCTTTAACCTTGTCTGTGGAGTTCTAAGTGAGCGAAAACGAAAACGGTTTTATTCCCGTAACTGTACTGGACAATGTGATTCCCGCCAAGAAGGAGTTTCACCTGTTCGCACCGAGCACCTATCGGTGTGTCTTTGCGGTGAAAAACCAGACCAAGAAATTCCCTTGGAGCAAGCCGACAAATTACTCGATTGCTCATGTTGTGTTCTTTGCAACCGTAGCAGAAATTGCCCCTAACGGCATGAGGGTCACAGACGACGTTGTTCAGCCCATCGTTCGTGTGGGCGGTCGGCTGCGACCTGCCTGTTATGTGCCCGGATTCGTAGGCATGTGTCGCCCCGGCGAACCCGATAGCCTGTACGCCGATGAGGCAAACGAATTGGTCGAGAAGCAGCGAGAAGAAGAAGCAACCAGACAGGCGGAAGCTCACAAAAAGGCACGCCTCAACATCAACTAAGGAAAAAATGAACAGCCTAGCCCTAGCTCGCTCCGAAAAGAGTTCCGTTAAGCATGACCTGTGTATCGGGGAACCCCGTTTTTTGGAAAACGTCTATCTCCCTGAAAAAGTTAGGCTGGAAATTGACGCCGCTAGATATCCGGCTTTCGCGGGCAATCGAAGGTTGCGGGAGAAGCTGGGACCGCCAGACCTCGTCACGATAACCAATGGCGCGAAGTCCGGTCTGTTGGCTGCTGTATTCGCAATCAAGAAGCTCAAGCAGCTGGAGGATTCTTGGGAAGGACGGCGCTTGTACGTATGGGCACCAAGAGGCCATTATTGGGTTGGCTTTGAGGATATCGCAGAACTGAGCGGATTGGAGCTTTGCCCAGTACGCGGCATACTCCCCATGCTCAGTGCAAAAGACGGTGTGACTGTGGTCTGCTCCCCAAACAACCCAACCGGGTGTGCGTGGTCAACTGAAGGGCTGGCAAACAGTGGCGTAGACATTTGGGACGCCTGTTACAGTTCGGAGATTTACAACTCGACCTTCAAGACCATTCCGTACGTACCCTCAAAAATCGCTGTCTATAGTGCAGCGAAATCCTTTGGGGTGCCCGGAGCTAGAGTGGGCTGGTGTCTTTCAGCGAATGCTGAAATTGCGAACCTAGTGTCTGAGTACGTGGAGAAATCTACTGCCGGTGTTTCGTCTGCTGGTCAGGCTGTCCTAGAGTACTGCCTAGACAACCCAGCCTCTAGCGAATTGGTGAAAAAGGCAAAAGACACACTAGTCCTAAACGCATCATTACTTAAGTTCGCCCTACAAAAGGCGTTCCCCGGACGCCCCTTTAGCTTAGAAGGATTCACAGTGAACGCGGCTGGAATGTTTGAGGTTGTAGGGGTCCCTGAAGAAGATGTGGCGGTATTTGAAAAGACGCTTGAGAAAGCGTCGGTACGTCTCCTGAGGATGGACAAAAAGACGTACCGCGTTAACCTCGGCATCCCTACTGACAAATTCCGTGAAGCAATGTACGCTATCGTAGAAGCAGCCGAACACACCAAAGGAGACACACGAGCATGAGTAAGCGAATGACTGGACTGATTTTCAACAAGAAAGAGGTTCTTGAGGCACTGCAAAATGCTGTAGAGAACGAGCTTGGCGAAGCGATTAGCAAGAAGCAGGCCAACAACATCTTGGAGGAGGTCACCGATGCCGTCGATGGATTCTCGGACCTCTTCGAAGAGGACGAAGATGAAGACGAGGCAGCGGACGAAGAGCTTGACGAAGTAGACGAGTTGTGATATGGAGAGAATCGTCAAAAACACAGACATCGGAGGCGGTCAAGTCCGCGCCAAAGTGTATGTGAGAAGTGCCCCGTGTACTGCCGACGCTCCGGAATCGAAGTTTCGACAGTACGAGCTACTGAAAGCTCTTGCGGAAACCCCAGAACTAACGTACTGTGCGTATCAACCCTTTGAGCGCCTTGCGATATACCACGACGGGTACTCGTGGATTGCTGACGCTGAAGCAATCGTGAATGACCCACAAGGAACCCTCAATGCCAAAGCGTCTGGAGTCACCCGCTGAAAAACTTTCGCAAGACCGTGCCGCTGCGGTGATTCGGCAGCTGAGTGCTGAAAATAAGTCGATGCGACGGCAAATTGCTCGCCTGAGGGGGCGAGTCCACGAATTGGAAAGCGGTATTAAGCTTGCCGGACTGAAAGAGGTAAAGACACCTGACTATACCGTACTTGAACCGTCTGGGCCAAAATGTGATAGGTGCGGGTCCACGGAAATCAAGGTTGTAAAAATGCAGTACAAAAACGCGCACAAGTGCAAGGTTTGCGGCGCATTCTGGCTCAAAGGAGAAAACGAATGAGTACTTTTGTTTGTGAGGTAATCGAGATTCGTGGGTTTGGGGACCATCCGGACGCGCACAGTCTTCAGATTACAGAAGCCTTTGGCAACCCTGTGGTTATCGCCAAGGACAGCTTCAAGCGTGGAGACAAAGCGGTTTACATCCCGATTGACAGCTTGGTTCCCGTCAGTCGTCCGGAGTTTGCGTTCCTGAAGAAGGACGACAAGCACGAATACGAGCGCATCAAGGCCAAGCGCCTGCGCGGTTTCTACTCAGAAGGGCTTCTGGTACCCGCCAAGCCTGAGTGGCAGGTAGGTTTTGATGCGACTGCTGAGCTTGGTGTCAAGAAGTACGAAGAGCAAATCGTCTACGTAGACGGGGAGAACGAGAAGGACCCCGGATTCATGCCAAAGTTCGATTTGGAGCCCTACCTGAAGTACCGTAACGTACTGGAACCCGGTGAGCGTGTTGTGGTTACCGAGAAGATTCACGGCATGAATTTCCGCGTCGGCGTCAAGGACGGGGAGGTGTCTGTCGGCTCCCACAACATGATTAAGCGTTTCAACGAGAAGAACCAATTCTGGGCAACGGCCCTTAAGTACGGACTGGACAAGAAGCTGTTGGCGCTAGGGCACAACGGAATTGTTGTGTACGGTGAGGTCTTCGGTCAGGTGCAGGACCTTCGCTATGGAAGAGGGGTTGGCGAACGAGACCTCGCACTTTTTGCGGCCTACGATTCGGTCAGCCGCAAGTGGCTCGATTACGACGACTTTGTTAAGCTAGCCAAGCGGCTTGACGTTCCTGTGACGCCTGTGCTATACGATGGTCCTTACGACCACGACACCGTACATGCACTGCGCCTAGGGAAGACCACAGCTGGAGGCGACCACATTCGCGAAGGCGTGGTAATCACTCCAGCCCTTGAGAGGGTTCACCCCAAGGTGGGACGAGTCTCCCTGAAGGACGTCAGCGAAGACTACAAGACCCGCAAGAAGGGGACGGAGTACCACTAATGGGTCACTGGAAGCCGCCTTCGGTCAAACTTTTGAAGACGGTCCGCATGAAGACGCGGCCAATTGACCGAGGGTTTGCTTACGTCAAAATGGAGGACGGAAGCGTTTGGCGCTTGGACCTTCCTTACGTGCTGTACAAGGCTAGAGTAATGGGGGTTTCGCCCGCAGAAATCATGGAGCCAGAGACTTTTTTGCCCGGATATTACGGAAAGTACAGGCCGTACAGAACGACCGCTTGACACCCACCCCTAAACCTGCTACAAAGGCACCCATGACCACCACCGAATTCCTGACGAAGCTCGAAAAGA
>ERZ761590.12-NODE-12-length-64990-cov-10.030153_pt1 | contig 64990 bp, 142 predicted proteins | sample MGYA00511880_ERZ761590 | MGnify/ENA primary metagenome ERZ761590 (study PRJEB28899, sample SAMN03785555) | bioreactor sludge metagenome | biome: EBPR Sludge; feature: EBPR Bioreactor; material: 0.22µm filtered reactor supernatant | place: Saint Lucia: Queensland... | reverse complement strand
TGCTCAGGAGTCTCGTGGGCTCGGAGATGTGTATAAGAGACAGCTAAAGGAGTGAGTTTTTTTAAAATAGTTTCAGTTACTATTTTAGTTCCTTCAGAATTATAGAATACATCTCTCAACTTTTTAAAATAATTCAAAAAATTACTTTGTCCGTAAATACTATAATAAGTTTTTTGATTTTTTTTACTAAAGTGAGATTTTTCCCAATAATTAGTTTTTACGTGAGATACTTCTTCAAGTAAAGCTAACTTACTAAAAAAATATTCTTTTTGCTTTGCGCTGTGATGTAAAACAAAGTTACAAGTACCAGCTTTTGTAGGTTTTCTTATACAACCGTCACCCAAAAGCATACCATAAATCATTCCATCTAATTCACTAGATGTTTTAGAACTCATACCATTCCTTTCAAAATGGAGTAGACTATATCTTAGACTTCGACTTTACTCGGTCAGCCTCGGGCACTCTCTGGAGGGACTTATTGTTGGGACTCACCCTCTAGTCGTTGAACCTTCGCAGCTACTTAAACCCAGCTACGCTTGGCTGCTGATTGCCCATTGTAATATCTCACAAATTCTCAAGCATATCAAGCTTAATCTTTCGATTTACTTTGTAGCTTTGTGAGCTTTAGGGGTTTCCAGCAATTCACCCAGTATTTTATTTTCGTACGTCAACTCAAAGAGTTAAGGATTTCGGAACTGACGTACAAGATCTAGCCAAACAAACTCGTCTTGTCTTCCTTCGTAAAAGGCTAAAGCAATTTCTGTGATCCATTGTCGATAAAATACGTCTTCGTATAGATAAGCGCCTACAGCAGAAGACATACCCAATCGGCCTGACGGGTGATTAGAGACTCCTAGGTTGAAGCTAATGGCTTGATCTCCTTACCTTTGGCTTCGCTCAATCAAATCTCTTAATTTTAACGTTCTCTCTCAAGAGAAAGTATAAATTTGAAATTAATTAAGTTTAGTTTGTAATTTAAATTATTTCTTTTTAGTCGAACTTTTTTTCGCTGGAGCTGTCTTTTTCTCTTTACTTCCTGAGGCTGCTTCTAACAGCTTAGCTCGTTCTTTCATTTCCGCTTTAATATGGCTTTTCAGCTCTTTGTCTTTCTTCACTTGTTCAGCTGCTAGAATAGTATCAACGGCTGATTTAGCTCGACACTTGAGCTCGTATTGTTTGTATTCTTCGTCTGTCATTTTAGGCGAATCCTTTGCAGTAATTAAGGCTGGCGGCGAATACGACATTTAATCTCCTCACGAAGAACCTTTTGTCTTTTAATTACTTAGTGCGATCAGGACCTTTGTGGGCACCTTTAGGAGCAGATGGCGCAGCTTTGCTACCGTCATTGCCCATAGAAGAGTCAGTAGGATCGCCATCGCCAAGACGTTCAGGCATTGGGTTACCTACTGAACCTTTTGCAGGAGCTGCACGTTCGGGAAGATTAGCTACATCTTTTGAAATCTTACGACCAGTACGCTGAGACATTTAACTCTCCTAATTATTTGTTGAGGCTTTGAACGAAGTCTTTTACGTCAATTGTTTCTTTTTCTGTCCCTAGAAAACCTTGTTTACTGCCTCTCATTTGCTTAGCTTCAGTTAAAATTTCTCCTACTGCGTAAGCGAAAGAGCTGCCGATGCCACGATCTAAATTAGAATCAGGAGACACTTGAATACGACGGTCAGACATTTCACCAGTCTGAGGAGTAGTGCCTTCTGGTTGCTTTTTCTTACTAACTACAGTGCGAGTAGTTTTAGGTTTAGTCTTAACGGCCATTAAATAAATCCTTTTTCTTTTAGCCAATTACGAGCGAAATCATTAATAGCTTGCATTCTTTCGACTAAGCTCAGTTTTTCATACTTAGGATTATACTGAGCGTCAGTAAACTCATCGTAAATAGCCGCATACAAAGCGTTTTTAGTAGAAGTAGTTTTAGCTTTTGTTGGTAACTCACTTTCTTCTATTTTAAATAACCTACTTTGTCGGTAAATAAGAGGTTTCATTAAGCTACGGCCGCTACGGCTACTGTTCCTGTGCCGCTGGTGCGAGTTACTCTCATACTATTAAAATTATGAGTAGAGAAAGTAGTTGGAGCGTTAGCTGCGGCGATTGCAGTAGAACTGAACCAATTAATTCCATTGACGCTGAATTCTACCGTTCCTACTAAATTTCCTGAGCCTTGAAAAGTAACCTTAGACATAGCTCCTCCGAACTGAAGAATTTCTACAGTCGTGGTGGCGTCTAAAGTGCTGGTAGAAATACCTACCCCTACAGCAACAGCTTGTTTAGCTCGTTGAACATCTTTTTTAGAGTACGCCATATTTAAAAACCTTTGGTTACAGTGAAGTGTTGGCCTTTGTCATGGAATAAGAACACTAAAAGATAACGCAGGGCGTCGATCAAACCTTCGTATCCCTCAACGCTCTCGTCATAATCTTCTTTAAGTCCGCCATTTTTAGTTTTCTTAAACTTAGCGGTACTCAAAGCGTATATAAGATTTACACAATTTCTTGAGATAAATAATTTTGGAACTGTTTTTTGTTCGCCGTTGGCGTGTAGAGCAGGTTTGCCGTGTTGATCAAAATATGGATACTGAAGCCACATGCGAATCATGTTGGCACCTACTTCTCGGTCTTGCTTAAGACCTACAGGCTTATAGCCTACAGCAGCTTCTACGTCATCCCAAGCGCTTCTTCCGTTCAACATGCGCTGTTCGCCAGAAATATCCGCAACTATACCTTTTACTCTTACGTCGCTATACTTTGTTTTATGTTTACCTTCTGCTCCCCAAATCTTATGAGCGAGTTTGGTATACTCTTCTTCTTTATTTAAGACTTGTTGCCCTTGTTGGAAAGGAGTAGTCTTTGGAGTAAAACATTCATCAAAAATAATTACGTCATTAAACTTGTTTACTTGCGCAAATAAAGTAGATGCTGGTCGAGCGAAGTTATGGTCCATTGCCGCAACAATTCCGCCTTCGTCTGGATGCCATTTATAATCTACTACATTTGGATGAGGATGTTGCTCTGTCGCTTCTTGAATAAAACCAGAAAAGCAAGTGTCCGCTACTGCTTCAAAATCTGCAAGATATTCTTGCTTAAATTGAATTACTTTACCCGCATTAACAGCTTCTCTATAACTTTTATCAATTTCTTCTTTAGACTTCTCTGGAGTAGAAGCTAGCAGAGGATTATCGTAACTAGTTTGCCTGAACGAACTCCACTCAGTCATGTCGTCATTTATGCCGAGTTTGTCATCCAGTAAAATATCAACTTGACCGGTTCTCTGACGAATACCTTTTTGTCCCATTAAGAACATCTTATAAAAACCATTACGCCCACGAGGAGTAGAAATAAATAAAGCACTCCCTTCTTTGTCCAAAAGAGTAGGCTTTAATAACTGAGTCCATATGTCGTATAGATTTTCTGTAAGGGCGGCTTCGTCAACTATAACTAAATCTAAAGCTTCACCGACCAGTGAATCAGGGTTTTCTAGAGACTTGACTTCAAGAACGCTGTGCCAAGGGGTTGCGATATAGAAATCACCCTTTTGAGTGCGGCATTGACCTCCGCCCGGCTTACCTGGCCTAACGAGCTTTAACTGCGTAACTAGTATATTTCTTATTTCTCGAAAAGCTTTTTCGCCGAGGTCATAAGTAGGAGCTACAATCCATACTCTTCGTCTAGGCTGCATCAATACTGCCGTAGCAATCAGAGATGACAACAGAGTCTTAGCCCAACGGCGACCAGCAGCTAATACTTTATATCTAGCTGGGTCTGCTAATACTTTCAGATGTCCAGCGTGAAGAGGTTGAATTACCTTACCTTGACTAGTGCGTAATTTCTGAGTCGACCAATGATTAGCTAATTCGGCTACGTTTAAATCAATAAGACGTAACGGTTTTCCTTCGACGTTAAAATCAGTCATTACGCACACTCGTAGTTAAGTTATTTTTTACCGTGTAGAATCTGGTTTATCTCTCTAAACTGTTCTACTACGTCATTCTTAGCAGCGGGATCTTTCTCAGAGTAGTCGCCAGAAAGAGTTAGCCATATCTTAGCAGCTGAAACGTTACCGCCATTTGCTTGGTCATATAACGTATTAATAAGTACTGCTCGTTTATCGGCTGTAAAAAGCCCTGACCCTCTTATCTTACCCCAAACAGCTTCGTCCCAATCTTTTTCGTTACGCCACTTGTGTAACGTCATTCGACCAGGAATAGCGTCTAACAAAGCTTCTCGAATTTCATCAAATTCAAGATTACCTTCCGGATACTTGGTTTTGATTTCTGAGGGTAAATGAGTATCTAGCATACTGTCTAGATTAGGTCTTTTTTGATTCTTGGCGACGTAATAGGCTTCGATCTCCTGACATATCTGCTGTAGAAGATTCCACCTAGATTCGCCGCTGAGTTGGTCTACTCTTTTTAGCGCTAATCTTTTATATTGAGAACGCTCAAGCTTCAGTTTTTTCAGAGCGTCGTTGTTGTTGTTTTCGTCCATTTGAGGTATCCTCTTTTGCTACGATTTCCTCTGGAATATATTCTGGAATACTATTCGGCACTGGAGGTTCGCCCATAGTATTTTTAAAAGTAACATCAAGCATCTCCGGATGGCTGCGGAAGCTTTTACGTCCTTTGGACTTTTTTAAAGACATCTCACAAGAAGGAGTAGGACAAAATCGAGGTTTAACGTCCGCCCAATCGCCAGGCATTTCTTTAGTCCAACTACAACCTTTGCACTTATATTTTACTTTTTGCATATTAATCAAACTTCCTCGTTTAAGTTGATTTTTAATCGTACTAAATACTTTTAAAGAAAAGAACGAAAGTCGTAAAGTTTTGAAATCTTTACTAGAAACTTTCGCTTGGAAGGAAAGAATAAAATCCTATTTCTACGAGAACTAAGTTCTCTAGGCATGTCAGCTTAGAGTGAAGGGCGTTTTCTGTGAACATAGAATGTTTATAATTTTCTCACGTACTAACAAAATAGTATACACTAAAGCAACCTGTTCCTGCTAAATATAAACTCAATCATAAAGATACTTGATAAAGTTTTTTTCGGATTGTCTTTCAATTACTCTATTAAGTCGGTTGATAAGATATTCTAGGTCCCAAGTTACTACTCTGTCATCTCTGGCTAGTTCCGGAGCCAGAATCTTCAAAGAGATATTAATGAATTCTGGATAAACGTCGTTATGTTGAATATTAACGACCTTGGCAAACAGCATATTTTTATAAGTTTTTATTTCTATGTAGGCGCCTTTTCGTAAAAGGCTGTCTACTAAGTTTTTATTTTTTTTCATAAATTCATCTTGTGTAGTATAAACCAAGTTATAGCGCAGGCTACTAACAGCGCAGACAAGCTAAGTAAGAAATAACTTAGTTGAAATTTTATATTTTTTAATTTTTGAAAACGAGGGTTCTTAACTCTGTATTCAGGAAACTTGATTATTTTCATTCAACTGTGCTCCGAAGCCGGCTCAAAAGGAATTATTTTACTAAGGTCAACTTGAAAAGCTTTCTCTAAAAGAAGAACCCCAGAAGCCCAATCAAGAGCAGACTCAGGAACTAAAGTTACCTTGTCTCCTTTAATGTCGTAAATCCAGTACAGATTTTGTCGGTAAGAAACTAATTGACCTTCTTGGTATTTCACTAGAACCTCCGATTAGTAAGTTCGGCATTGACTTTTTTCCTCGTAAGCTATACTATAACACTGTAACAAAAACTTGTAAAGAGGCAAAATGCAAAAATTTAATGTGAACGATAAAATAAAAGTTATTCTTCCGGATGAAGAGAATTATGGCTTTGGAATTATTGAAGTCTCTTTTCCTGAGGCAAAGTACAGCTACAGTCTGGTACATTTACTTGAATCTGACTTACTAAAAGAATTTTGGGACTCTCAGTTAAAGCACATCGACGCTATTGACAAACTATTATACTTTTAGGAACTTAAATGAAAGCAGGAACTTTTGTTAAACACCTGGATATCTATACCAACGAATATCTATACGGAGTATTTGAAAAAAGTAAAAACGCTTATTGTTACTTCCGTATAAAAGACAACTTATGTCTTTTTGTTGCTGTATGTAACATAGAAATACCTTCTAAAATAGAAATCTTATTATATTTTTAAAAAGGAAACTGCTTAAATGCCAATAGGAACCTTAGTGAAAGTAGCTTACCCTATACTAAACGAATATCAATATGGAATAATAACAAAGAACCCTTACCGTAGTCATAACCGCACTTTCGTATGGCTCGAACAATCTCGTAAAGCATTCGTAAAAAATAACGTAATAAGTAATATTAGCGAAATTGAAAAATTACTTTATTTTTAAAATTTACAAACGGAAGAATTTATTATGAAGATCGGCAGTAAAGCAAAGAGGCTCGTCATTTTGACAACTACCGTTCTTATATCTATGGTATCGTGACTTACAAGGACCCCTTTGATACTGGTTATTGGTTCCTCAAGTGCGGACTGGTTACTTATAACGAACACGAAGACAATCTTAGTAAAATAAATAATATTGAATTATATTTATATTTTTAAAAATAAGAAAGTAGCCTTATGGAAATAGTAAACAGAGTTATTTACGACCACCCAGCAAGAGCTCAATTAGAATACGGAACTATTACTGAAGTAATAATCAATACAGACCGTTTTGTTATAATAAGGTATACAGACGGACATTGTGGACACGCTTACAGAGAATATATCCACAAAGCTTCTGAAATCGATTTACTACTTTATTTTTAACTGGAGATTAAAAATGGTCGTAGGAGATAAAGTAAGAACTACGAGACAGCACGATGACATTTACCATTACTGTACGATAATATATGACGACCCTATAGAAAAATCTTCTTGGTTTTGCAAATCACTTGAGGGAAGAGTCTTTCGAAGACTAGAAACAGAATTGAATAAAATAAGTGAGATAGAGCTGTTGCTTTATTATTAGCTAAAAGAGAGGTATTATGTTAATAAGAATAAGAGATAAAATGAAAAAATTTAACCTGGAAGAAAGCGGTTACGAATACTGCGTTATAACCCACGCCGAGCCGGGCGGCGGACTATACTGGGTTACTGATACTTCTGAGAATAGCTACAGTACTCCAATACCTGAAGATTGGTTACAAAAAATAACGGAAATAGAATTATTACTTTACTATTGAAGGGAGGGGAGTACTTATGCTGGTTGGAAGTAGAGTTAGAAGCCTTGATTTGGTTAACAATTGTTATGACTATTATAGTCGAAATCACCTTTCCTACTCGGACTCTCTTTATTGGCTCGTAGAGTCTGCTGACGATGGCGATATATTTTTATTCCCAATAGAGTCTCTACAAGAAGTAAGTAAAATAGAAGAATATTTATATTTTTAAAATTTTGAAAGGTAAAGCTCGTGTTTAAAGAAAACGACAAAGTACGCTTTTTGACTCAGTGGGCTGACGAATATGAATACGCTGTTATACTAGGTAAGTATTTAGGCTATGGGTACAGAATATCCTCTTTATTTAATTATACTAACATGCTTTCTGCAGAGGAAACTCAAGAAATAAATAATATCGAATTATTTCTTTATTTTTAAAAATGGAGGCGGCTTTGAAAGATTTTATTCCAGTAGGAACAAAGGTTGGTTTTTGGTTTGACGGAACTTTACGAATAGGAATAGTGCAACCTAACGCTTTCAAGTATTACGTAAAAGCTGGATACGTTATTATGATAGTAGAGCCAGATAAGCTAGTTAATTTAAGTAATATAGTGAAGTATTTATATTTATGAATGAGAGTTTAATTTTATCTAATTTTTAATTTTTTTTAAATTTTATAATTTCAAGTCTGATAACCCCTAGTCTGTGATTGTCAAATCGCTCTACACCGTACCCCCCTTCGCCCGTAAGCCTCTGTAATCACTACATAATAACTGTATATAAATTTGTATACAGTCTCTCCTGCCTGAATTATGCGTGTCAATATATTATTATACACTAATTCCTCAATCATATCAACACCTACTGTTACAATTCTAACACACAAGCTAATCAATAGCTTACTTGTGCATCGGACAATATGTCCTATGTATTCAGTAGGCTATATGATTTCTCTCAAGTTATTCTCCAATACTCCGACAAGTACTTTGTAACAAGCAACGGAGCTACTATGAACTACCGCATGAACCACGTAACGCTGAACGGATTGACGCTCTACTACACCACCGACTCGGTCTATATTGGCTCTGTAATGGTTTACCAAGGTCCAGTCAATATGGACATGCTCAACAAACTCTCGATCGTTCTGGCAAGCAAATAACCATCACTGCGAGGGGATTTATAATGCAGCCTATCGTTATCTATACCCATAAGAATTGGCTGTTGATTAAGTATCTTTGGCCTAAGGGGGACTATAGACGAGAGCTATACTCCGTGTGGCTGGACGTAGGTAGTGTGGACTATAATACTAGTATAACTAAGTTAGCTAAACACTGCCCGTATTTGGCTGAACAAATTAAGGCTCAAGAAGCTGATGGTTATGTCTCGTTCAAGCCTATTAAGGGTCAAAGCGGAACATATATCCGAACAGTTAATACTCATCAATAGCTTAGCTATTAGACCCTGGGCAACATATCAACATGTATAAGCAAGCTATAATAGAATTGCTTGTCTTGTCCTTCGCTTGTAAGTACAGCTATAAAATATCATAGAACGAGTAAGAAGTCAAGCTTTTCAAATAGGGGTTATACTATGCTCGATTATTCTAGCGTGATTAAGGGTATCGTTGAGGCTATTGAGACTAATAATACTCAAGCTTATAATACGCTGCGAGCTACTGTTATAGCTAATATTGGTTATATGCGAGCAGCTTCGCTATTCAATCAAGCCAATCTACAAGTGCAATCAAAGCCTTATCAATTTCCTTCCTTTGACGCTAAAGTTATTTCCCAGAATACCGACAAGTATATTGTTAGCGAGATTGAACCTAGCCACAATGAGGACTAAATACCATGGAACTTACCGCTCGTACGCTGGTTCAATTGATCAGTAAATCGGGTCAAGTCTTTGCCTCTAAAGTGTATGAGGCTGGTACCAAGTACAAAACGATCCGTACCTGGAAGGATAAACAAGATCTGAAGTACGGCGCTTGCTTGGCTCGTAAAGACTTTGCAGCTTAATTATTAACCCTAGGAGACTACCAATGGCTCAAGTTACTGAATTTGTTTGGGACGAAGCTAAACAAGCCAAAGTTCCTGTTGTCAAAGAAGTGTCTATTGCCGACCTTAATAAGGTTGAGTTTGACGATCCCCAAAGTGATAACGCTGTTGGGTCTATCGAGCAGCTTATTGGGGAAGCTAACGGCCAAGCAGAGCCTAAGGCCAAAGGCAAAAAGAGGGGCCGAGTAGCAGCCTATAACCCCGGACCTACTGCCGTTATGCTCGGCGGCAAAGTACCCCAAGAATGGGTCGACGAGTTGTGCGCTAAGGCCAATACGCAGAACAAAGCCCAAGCCTTGTATGAGGCTCTTAAAACGTACCTTAATAAATAATAAGGAATTAATATGCGCTGGACTCTCTATATGAGTGTCGAAGGTTATCATACTAGTGTTATCTATAATATAACGGACGAGAATTATCAAAAAGTACTTGCAGGCTTTCAAAGCGCTGGGTTGGTTAAGAGCGTTGAGTACGTAGGCTATAATATTTATCTGGACTTGTCTGCTAATAGCGATATTTCTGGTTGAGTTATAATCATTGACTTTTTAGCAATCGATTCTAGAGCCCTAGGCAATACCTCCGCTAGGGCTTACTCTAGAATTGATTATAGAGGCAAATAGACCCCTTTACAGTCAAATATAATTTTTAATAGAGGCTAAAGTTTTGGTAGAGAGTGCCGATAAGAGTTATATACAGGCAATCAAGCCTGGGCACAATCATTGCTTGGCTTGAGTCTAAGACTTTGACTCCGGAAGTATATGCTCGAATGCTGGTTATTTTTAGTCAATCTAAATAAGAGATTCTATTTATGAAATTCAGAGAATTGGTTAAAGAGCTAAAACAACTAGGCTGGACTTGGGACAGAGCTAATGGCGGGCACCAAGTGTTCAAACACCCTAAGGCTATTAGACCTATTATTGTACCTATGGACAATAAAGAAAAGGGACCTAAAATAGTTCAAATAACCCTAAAGAAAGCTCTCAAATACGTCGAAGAGGGTATAGCCCAGAAAGCTAAGCAAGCGAGCTAAATAAACGGCCAATAAACCCAGTATTAATCAGGGAGGCTAAGGTGAACAACCCTACTCTACAAGCTATTGGTTATTATGAGGGCAATCCAGTCTCTATCATCGATACTTATAAAGAAAGGTTCCTGATTATTAATAGCCATAACCCTGTTCTTACTAAATGGGTTGACTATAAGGAAGTAGAACGTATTACCTGGCTTATCAACGACAATACTGCCTCATAAGGGAGTTAGAATGCTTTGGCCTATTAGTCTAATTATTATTGTTAGTATAGCTGCAATAACGGTTATTACTTGCGTCGCTATGTGGGCTCTAACTAAACTGCCTTGAAAGGGTTAATAATGCTAGTATTTATTGCGATTAATGCGGCGATGTTGGGGATGGTCGTTGGCTCTATTATCACTGATATGGGAAAGAACGATTACAATGAATAATTATTCACTTACTCAATTGTTGTGCCAGCGTTGGGCTATTGAGGAGCTAATGGGACGTACTGAATACGCTGAAGAACTTAATTTCTATAGAATTGTTTGGGATCAAATTGATAAAGATATTGAAAATATTAGCAAAAAGGACGTTATTTAGTGTTTTTTAAGTGAAAATAGCTGTTTTTCTCAATAATATTAGGGTATTAGGGCCTGGGAGACAAAAACCCTAGTAATTACACTACTAGTACTAACTATAAATTTTATCTATACAAATAATTATTATATTATTATGTTTTATTATCTCTATATAAACTAAGTAAGTGTTTACTCACTTTATCTCGTGTACATTTTTCATAAAATAAATAATTTATATAAGTCCTAGGTACCATAAATAATAATTAAAGAATTATCAATATACTCTCTGTTAACGGAGTTATATATGATCCCATGGTATGTTATCTATAGGCAGGATTGGGATTGGTATGCTAGCTCTAAGTCTTTTGATGAGGCTAGGGACTGGTTAAGTGAACTAAAGGCTAAGGGGTATACTAAGGCTAGTATGGAAGTAGTATTAGCTCCGAGTGAGTAATTACTATAAAATAATAATTAGACCACAGATAAAATATTAGTCTAAAGGAACGTTCTCTCTATGGACTTGAAGGACATTTATATTCAACTAATGGCTCTTATCACGCTGCTTATATTTGGTAATATTTTAGCTAGGGACTATTGAGCTATATAAAACTAACCAATGGTTTTACAGTGAGACTATTGTCCTAGACAGATTTCAATATTTTATTAGGGTTAATAATATATTCTTTGCCGCCAAAAATAATTATTGAGGCTTAGCTATGGCTAATAGAACTACCGAAGCGCCTAGCGACCAAGAGAAAATTGAACGTTATTTAAAAATTGTTTATCATTTTGTGGCTACAAGCCGCTGTAGGTGGTGCCTGCTGCCATACCCGTCTGGATACGTCTGTTATTGCGGTTGGGATAATAGTTACAATCCAGACTCTACTGAACCTGGCCACATTGAATATAAAAATAAATTTACAGAGAAAGTATAAATGTCTAACATTGCCGCTGTATTGGCTTTACATTTTCTCTTCAAAAAGAACTAAAGCTTTTTCAAAATACTCCGATAAGGGTATTGTAGGTTAGGTTGACTAACTTAATAAAGAGTAAATAATGCTCTATATTGTTTATCTAGACAAAATTACTGTATACCTTGAGACTAGGGTTGCAAAAGTAGCCTTAGAAGTATTATTCGACCTACGGGCGGCAGGCCATAAAGACTCTTGGGTCGACTTTGACGAGGATTGAATTATGTTTAACTTTGAGTTCCCTGAAGTCAAAGATATTGATCTTTTTGGTAGGACTTATGGTTGGTGGTAAATAGTCTTTAAATCGAACAAAAATAGCCCTAGGATCGATCGTAACGCTAAACCTATACCAGATTGAGGGGTCTATGTCTAGTACAGTTAAACTAACTGCTAAACAATTTGTTGAATTGCTTGATCAGATGCCCGAATTTAAAATTGCTGGAAATAGTTATTGGGTTGACGGCACCGGGAAACTCTGCGCCGGTATTAATAATAAACTGCTTCCAGCTGATGCTTATCAACTTGGTCAATGGCTTATGGAGGTTTACAAGGACTATGCTCCGGAAGTTAAAGTTGAACCTAAATCTGATAAAATTGAGCTTAAGTCTGAACGCCCTCTTATGGAGCTAATTAAAAAAGGGTCAATCGTTAAGTGTATTGACGCCGACGTTGCCGGCTCCGGACTAGAATTTAATAAAAATTACGTCGTTAAAGAAGTGATGGTCGGCAGTGTTAACAGTGTTAAGGTAGAACCTATTGGGATATTCTATTCTAGCCATCGCTTTGAGCTCGTACAAGAATAAAAAGGAAACAGAATGCATCTTGACCCTAAAATTCTGATTGGCAAAACTATTGACTTTATTCACCTTACCCATAATTGCTGGACTTTGACTCTAGTAGACGCTGAAGGAAAAGATACGTATTATTCTTTGTGGTCCGATAATAATAATTTGAATACTAGTGCCGGAATTATTCCTGGACTTTCTCTTGAAGAAGCGGATCAATATAACGAGCCGGAGGCTATTTCACCTAAAAGGAAGAAATAAATGGTAAAGAGAGAAGTATTGTCCTCTATGCTGGAGCATATGTAATGTTTGTTGTATCTTATAAGGGCGTTATTTTTGCGGCTTTCTTTTTTCAAGAGTCCGCTGATAATTGGGCTAAATCCCACGGCATAAGTCAATATGATTATAAAATTGAGTATATGTCTCCGACTGAACTAGCCATTGCTTTGGAGAAATAATGCTCCCAGATAATATTAAAACTATTGAATGCCTTATTGATCCAGATTTTCCAAGGGGATCTTTCGGTATCTATTTTAAGCATACCGACGGTAAGGGAATTAAAATTCTTCTGGCCACTAGAAGAACTACCTCTCAATTCTTTTTGAACGATATTTTGTCCATTACTTCTGAATTTTATGAACAACGTAAAGCTTATAATTGTCTTGGCAGTAAGGTTCCTGAACCTTTTGAAATTGTTGTCGTTAAAAGTGGTTCTATTTATCATCTAGGTTTTTCTATGGAACATATTGACGGAATTAGATTGAACATGTCTGATATGCTTAGCAGCAAAAAAATAGAGATTGAACGAGAAGTCAAAGCAAAAACGGCAGCACTTGGCCTAGATAAGTGGGACTATGGGAGCAACAATATTATTATTAAACCTAACGGAGACTGGGTCGCCATTGACTGGGCTCCAGCCTTCCCACTAACACTCGCTCAATTTGAAGAACGTTATGAAGTAAGTATTGCAGCTTAAAACATTAATAAAAAGGGTAATTCAATGGGAGCGCAAACTGCTTTTTATAAAGTTAAGGCTAATCATGAGCAACAGCTAATCAGAAAGTACAATGTTCTTGTGGAAGAGCCTCTACACGATTTTGGACATGCTGGCTACACTGGAACTATTGCTGAATCAGCTGGATTGACTATCAGTCAATTGGAGTTTGAGGACAAAGAGTCTGCTATAGATTATCTATTTGAAAATACTAGCAAATGGGGTAATTCAGTCGCAGTGAAATTGCGAGGAACTAATACTTGGATTATCGGCGGGACTTACTCAGATTGAGCTAAAGTTTTTTTCTGGCTTGCCGATAAGTCTAGTATGGAGTGAATGATGGTGCATCGAGAAGTTAGTTGTAAATCTTGTCGCATTTGTGTCGCTCCTTTGATTTTAGCTACTGCTATGCCTTTTGGAATGATTGATACTTGGCACGAGTGTCCTAACTGCGACTGGCAAAAGGAAAATAATGAGGACTAAAGACCCAATTTTTGAAGAAAAGAAACTACTGGCGAAAGAACAGCTTGCTAGATATCGAATTAATTTGGATCTAGTTAAAAAACTAGAAAATTTGATTATTGCTGATGGCGGAGTTAGTCGATTTAGCTCAATTCTCGTTAATAACGGATTTGTCTCTAATTCTGGAGAGAGTGAATTTTACCTACAGTCCGAAGAATTGCTTAAACGAGTCGAAAGGGGTTAATATGCGCAGTCGAGTTTTTGGGGTTAGTATTTTGTTGCATATGCTCGCTACTTGGTTCGTTCTAGGGTTTTTGCCTGTATTTTTTATTATTTGGCTTGTCGGGTCTACTACCATTAGTTCGGTGAAAGCTTATAAGCAGGATTGCGGAAAGACTTATAAGTCTGAAGGCGTTCTTTATGGCGATATGTTTTGTTCCAAGTAAGGAATAATTAATGATTATTGTTTACGATATTGTGTTAGGACTTTGTGAGTTAGATATTTACATTGATAAGCGAAGTGCTGTTGATAGTTATGTAGCTGCGGGCCGCAGCGTACCGCTTGGTCGGGATTTGACTGATGAAGAACTAGATCGGTTCCAAAGTGAATACGAAGCAGAAATTCAAGACTTCGCCTACTCTAGCAGCGAGACTCGTAATCACAACTAAAAGGATAATAAAATGAGCAACGTTATTAGTCTTTTCCAATATCGAGAAAAAAAGAAAGATACTGAAAACGAGAACGAAAATTATTACTACCAAAAAGCTATGGAAGAAAAAAATAAGAATAACGAAGAACGCCTTGCTAAAGAACGAGCTAAGGCAAATAAGAATTTGGTAAGAGAATTGCGATTGCTTTAACGAAAGGACATAGTATGTCTTTTACTTCCGCAGTGTTCTATGAAGTACTTGATAATAATCGACCAGCAATTATCGAAGGTTCTGCTCTTTGGGAAAATAATAAATTCGGCACCTTCGAAGAAGCAAAAGCTTACGCAATTAACTGGCTTGGATCTTTTACTGTAGATATCAAAAGTCTAGGTAAATGGTACTACACTGGTTATGGGGATTACATAGAAATTCGAGTTATTCAAAATTAATAACTAAGGAAAATTATAATGCTGAATATTTACGAAGATTTTCCTAAAACCGCTTTTAAGAAAGCAATGAAAGACTTGGCAAATATTCTCGAAAAAGAAGGTTACTGAAAAATACCTCTAAAGTTTTTGAACGAGTTGCCGATAAGCAGTAAGTATGTAGACAAAACTAAACGGAGTTATCACCTTGAAACTTCTAACTGCAGCCCACCAAAATTCTAAGTTGGCCAAAAACCAACAATTCAGTCAATACCTATCTGCTGTCCTCCATCTAGCTCCGTTTACTTTGTCCGGCTTTAATGTGTGTCCAGCTGCTAGTAAGGGCTGCGCAATGGCTTGCTTGAATACTGCGGGCAGAGGACGGTTTGACAACGTACAACAAGCCAGAATTCGTAAAACTAAAATGTTTTTCGGCCATCGTCAAGAGTTTCTAGCTCAATTGGTTCGGGATATTCACGCTTTGTCTCGCAAGGCTTTTAAACTAGGCAAAAAACCTGTTGTTCGGCTAAACGGCACTTCTGATATTGATTGGGAGAATGTTTACCTTGATAATAACAACAGCGTAACGATATTTGATATGTTTAGTAACGTTCAATTCTACGATTATAGTAAGAGAGCGGCTAGGTTTGATAAAGCGAAATTGCCTAAAAATTATTACTTGATCTTTTCTAGATCGGAAGTTAACGAAACTATCGCTAAGAGAATTCTGTTGAAAGGTTTTAACGTGGCGATGGTTTTTGCTTCTATTCCTAATAAATACAAAGGAATTGAAGTTATTAACGGCGATACGCATGATTTGAGATTTCTTGAGGGATATAAAGGTAAGATTGTGGGACTTAAAGCAAAAGGAAAGGCTAAAAAAGATGAGAGCGGCTTTGTAATCCATGCGGAAAGTTTGCAACAAATGCAAAATATCAAAACAGCTTAACGAGTTTTATAAGCATAAGAAAACGCTTGACGGTTATTATGGTTATTGTAAAACTTCCTAAATGGGCAGATTTAGTAGCAATAGAAGAGTTCTATAAAAATTGTCCTGAGGGAATGAGTGTCGATCATATTTATCCGCTTCAAGGTGAATTGTGTTGTGGCTTGCATGTATTAGAGAATTTGCAATATTTATCAATTAAAGACAATTCAAGTAAAAATAATAGAATGCCGGAGTGATTTGTAATGCAAATTGTACAAGATACTACAAAAGCTATTACTAACATTGACAATGAGTCGCAAGTCTTTGGCATTAAAGACATGGCGCTGGTTATGCAAATTCTTACTAAGATGTATTCCAATCCAAAACAAACTATTACTCAAGAATATATTTCTAACGCTCGGGACGCTAATCGTGAAGTCCGCTCTGTTCGTCCTATTGAAATTACGGCTCCGGGTCGATTTAATGCGACCATGATTATCCGAGACTTCGGCCCTGGCTTGTCCCCTCAACGTATTAAAGACGTATTTTTGTTTTACGGTTCCAGTACTAAACGCAATACTAATACTCAAACTGGCGGGTTTGGCATTGGTGGTAAATCTGCTTGGGCTTATACGGAAAGTTTTACTATTAGTACTTGGTTTGAAGGGACGAAAAGGATTTATGTGGCACATAAATCCAACGGTAATGGTAATTTGGATTTGATTAGCGAAGAGCAGTCTACTGAACCTACAGGCACGGCAATTGAAATTGCAGTAAATCCGCTGGATATTCTTTCTTTTAAAGCTGCTATTCTTAGGACTGTATTCTTTTGGGCAGAACACGAAAAGCCGGTACTTAAGGGATTTTCTGAACAAGACATGCAGGCAATGCAAATCAAGCCAGTCTTTGAAAAGTTCAAAGAGTTTAAACTATATAACACTCTTCCATCGTTTATCCAAAACAAATCTGCTATAATTGACGGTATTCCGTATCCAATTCGAATTCCTTTGGATAAAACATTTGCTATTAATAATAAAGAGTTTGTTATTATTCTGAATACGGGCGACGTACAAATTGCTCCAAATAGAGAAGAAATTGTTGATGATAAACAATCTAGAGAATTTTTCAAAAAGATCGACGATACAATTCATGCTAAGATCACTCAACATGTTGAAAAAGAACTAGAAAAAAATAAAACATTACAAGACGGAATAAAAAATCACGTAAAGCTTTTTGAATATTGGAAGCTTCCTGTAGTCTATATTAAGGATAAATATAGACTAGGTTCTAATAGTTTTAGTCTTTGTGAAAAACTTAAGGGAAATACCGTTAAATTATATGTGGGAAATAAATATTATTATCGATACACCACGCTAAAACGTCAATCGTGTGATGAAATTGCTTCATTTTATATCGATCATCTTTATTATGATGATATGCCGGCAGAAGCTGCTACTAAAAAAGTCTGGCGTATTAGGAAAATGTTGAATACTCCAGGCGTAGGTTCTATGTTTTATCTTATTGACGCTGAACATAAAGAGTTTATCAAAGACGTTCAAGCTAAGCCTTTGTCTAGTATTGATGCGAGTGATTATAAAGTAGCTCGACAAGCAAAAGCCGCTGTTAAAAAACTGGAAGTTTGTTGCCATTTTGTTAAAAACAACGGTAAACTTGTTCCTACACAAATTACACTGGCTGAAGTAAAAGATACCATTGTTTATGCGGATATGAAACATAATCTTTATCTAACTAAAAATAGTGCTGCAACCCAGTCGATTTTTGACTATTTGGAAGACAAAAAACAAAACGTTAAATTTGCTTTTATTTCTGAAGCTTATTTTTCTAAAATCAAAAATAATATTAATTTTGTTCCTTACGACGATTATATTAAAAAACAAGTACCTACTAAAGAGCAAATTCAATTTGCCTTGAAAGGGGAAATATCCTACACTTTCGATTGGCTTCGACACTTGAAAAATGTGAAAGCAGAACTTACTGATAGTAATCTTAAATATATGTGTGATGTGCTTAATTTGGCATCGGCTTTTTATCCTAAAGTTTTGATAGATAAACAAGACCCAATTAAATTGGAATTCTATACACAACAACAACAAGCTAACACTATTTGGGATAGATATCCTTTGCTAAATGCTCTACTTCGGGATTTTCCTGAAGTTCTGAAAGATAAGAAAAACATAAAAAACTTTGAAAAAGATTTGATTAATTATCTCAATCAAAAGCACAAAGAAAATAAAAAAGCTGGTATTCTTTAACTAATAAAACGAAGGAATTTAAAATGGCCGCAGCTAAAATTAATTACACTATTCTTCCAAATTCCATGGTTATCAACAGCGAAGGTAAAAATTGGAATATTCACAAGAGCGACGCCCGATTTGACGTTGTGTTGAAAGCAATTAAAGAACAGCGTCTTGACGATGTCTTGAGTTTGCTTGACGTTAAAAAATTGTACGAAGTTGCTGGGCTTAAAGTTAAAGATAATGAACTTTGGCTTGACGGCGTGCAACTTCACGGAGTTATTGCCGATCGAATTATTAAGTTTCGCTTGCAAGGACTTCCTTTTGAGCCCTTGGTTAAGTTTGCTCGGAAGCTACGTAATAACCCTAGTTTTAATAGCCGAGAACAACTTTATAAATTTCTAGAACACAACGGCCATCCTATTACGTCGGAAGGTAATTTCATTGCTTATCGTGGTGTGAGAGAGGATTTTAAAGACGTTCATACTGGTAAGTTTGATAATTCTGTAGGTTCTTCTTGTGTGATGCCTCGAAGTGAAGTCGACGATAATCCTAATAACACGTGCAGTAATGGTTTTCACGTGGCTTGTTATGAGTACGCTAAAGGCTTTGGTGAAGTTCTGGTTGAGGTAGAAGTTAATCCTTGTGATGTAGTGTGCGTACCTGTTGATTATAATGGTACTAAAATGCGAGTTTGTGCTTTTAAAGTTGTTAGTCTTTGTCAAGGACTTAATGAAAATCAATTGGTAGAGAGTAAGTGTGATACAGCCGAAGTTATTTATGAGGACGATTGTTTTGATTCTGATGAAGTCTTGGAGAAAGAAGTTACTGAAGTAATTACAGAAGAGTCCTCTCAATCGGACGATTTCGTACCGCTTTATCTTAAATCGTCGCAAGTGATTTATCAAGCGCAGTATAACCCTAAAACGAAAATTCTTAGAGTACGTTTGAATAATGGAATAACTTATTATTACGAGGATGTGCCCTCAATAGTTATCACGGACTGGGAAAATAGCGTATCTGTTGGAGCTTTTTATAATAAAAATATTGCTTACTGTTTTAAATTTGCGTCTGTAGCAGTTTATTGACATAAAGTTTAAACTAAAACTCCAAGGACGGAGTTTATTTTGAAAAGTATTTAAATGGTAAAATTTAATACAGAATACTTTTTTTATGATGAGTTTAGAGATGAATTCAGATTTATAAAATTTGAATACGAAGCGTTAGACACTTATTATTTTTCAGAATTAAATACAACAGGAAATCGGTGTTATAAAGGTAGTTATTTACTTATAAACTGTTTTATAGCCGACAATATAACTAAGCTGCTGTATAAGTGAAATAGGAAATACTATGAATATTTTTGTATCTAGTCCCGATCCAGAAAATTGCGCTACTTATTTGTGCGACAAGCGACTTGTTAAAATGGTTCTAGAGACTGCTCAACTACTAAGCACGGCTATTAATGAGCACGGCGGATCGGGTCCTTATAAAACGATGCATATTAATCACCCTTGCTCTTTGTGGGCAAGAGCTACAAATAATAATTATCAATGGCTAGTGGAACACTTTAAAGCTTTGTGTTCGGAATATACTAAGCGTTTTAAAAAAATTCATAAATGTCAACAACATCTCTCATGCTTTGTTAACAGTGTTATACTTATTCCTGCGGGACCATTAACTCAATTTCCTAATTGTACTATTTACAAAAAACATAAAGACGTGCATGCGGCTTACAAAGAGTATCTCGATTATAAATGGCAAAAAGACAAATATCCTCCTAAATGGTGCGGATTGACGAAAGAGCAAATTAAAGAGTTGAATTTGTGACTATACTTAATACTCCTAAATTATCTTTGCACGAAGATTTTTACATCATCGTAATTCCTCAAAAAAGGTACGATAAATCGGAATATTATAAATGCGATATTTACAACTCTATTTTTTCCTTTAGTAAAGTACTTCGCCGTGAAGAGCAGTTAGCAGAAATTGATAATATCTCAAAACTTTTGTATTTGTAAAAAGAGTTAAAATGAAAGTTATAGATTTTCAAAAATATCGAGACAATAAAAAAATACAGCAGTATCTTAGTGAGGCCCGTGAGCCTTTGTACAAAAGTCACAATAAAGAACAAAAAACTGAAAATAACGAGGATTTTGGACATAGACTGCAGCGCATTAGAAATTCTCTAGAAAAAATCAATAGGCTAATGCACGAACTAAAACAAATGAGCAAAATTGAACCACAAAAGGTTTACTAATTATGTATGAAAATGTTCACAAAGAGTTGAAAAAAGTCCGTAGACAAATAGAGTCAACTTCATATAAGATGATCGAAGCTGAAGGAAAAGAGTACCACAAACTGATGGATAAATTGGAACGTTTAGAGACTAAATTGGAGCAACTTCAGACTTTTGCTGATGAATTAAATAATGTGAGTAAATTCAATGAATGATCAAGTAGGAATTCTTAGTAATATCGGTATGGTAGAACTTGAACGGGCAATTCTTAGTCTGTATGCCAAAAGATTGATTACTAAAGACCAAGTTAAAGAGTTGATTAACAGTTTGAAATTGTTGGTCAATCAACTACCAGACTTAGAGGTTCAATATTTGCATTGAGGTTATCGATGAAAATTGACAATCTGTTGTACGATACTAAAGTGAAAATTCTTAAAAGACAAGGTAACGGTATTTCTGGACGAATTTATTACGAAGCTACTAGTCGGGAACCGTTGACGGAAGCGGACGCTGCTGTTTTGCAAAGCGGTCTAGGATATGCTCCAGAAGGCTACGGACTAAGTAAATTCACGCAAGTTGTTAATTTTTCAAGCGATAAACTATTTGTTTATCATTGGCAAAGCAGCACAAGCTGCGATTGAGGAAAGAGAAGCACGAACGTGAAAAATTATATTGTTGTAGTAGCTGGCAAGTCGGAGTATAAGGAAAGCACTCTAAAACGAGCTAGAGACTTAGTTAGAAGTCTTTTGAACGTGAATGAAGTGAAAGGGATCGAAGAGACTATCGAAATTTTTAAGGAAGTGACAAAACGTAAGAAAATTGATAGCGTAATGTCTGTGTCTAATAATACTGGAACCGTAGATAAAATTTTCGCTTAACAAATAATACTGAGGTTTAATAAATGAATATCGCTACTTTTACTGAAGTTTTGCTCCCTGTTCTCGAAGCTAAAATCACTCCTCTTGTTTGGGGTCAACACGCTAAAGGAAAAACAGAAGTTATTGAACATTTTTACAAGAGTCGGGATTGGCTTATTTTCAATTTCCGTTTGAATATTATGGCGGACGTGGGAGATTTTCTCGGGCTTGCGGACTTTGCTCTCGACGAAAACGGTAATAAAACAGCTACTAAATTTCATATGCCTAACTGGCTGAATGAGTGTATTAAATTTTGCAAAGCCAATCCTGATAAACGAGCTTGCGTATTCCTTGACGAAATTAACCGACCTGCTCGCTTTGACCTGCTTGGACCAGTTTTTCAAGTTAGTCTTGATCGAAAGCTTCATGAAGTTGTTTTTCCGGATAACCTAGACGTTATTGCTGCTGCAAATCCTGCAACTAAAGATTATAAAGTTCTTTCTATTAAAGACGAAGCACTTCTTAGTCGCTTTTGGCATGTGTACTTTAGCCCTACGGTAAAAGAATGGCATCAACATTCGGTTAAAAAAGAATACGACCCTAATATTTCTCTTTTTCTGGAAGAGAGTCCTCAATTTCTGGAACAAGATGATCTAGCTACTTTTAGCGTTAGTGATTATGCTAAGCCGGATCGTCGTAAATGGAGTAAGGTTAACGAGCTCCTTAAGCAAGGAAAGCTTACTAAAGATCAACAAATTGAAGTGTTTGGCGGGTTGATTGGCGTAACTGCTACTATCGCTTTTGAAGCTTTTCTTAAAAAACAAGATAAACCTGTTACGGCGGAAGAAATTCTTAAAAATTACGCTCTAGTGCGTCCTCGTATTCTCGCTGCTAAGAATTCGGAACAAACTAGAACGGACGTGCTAGGCCAAGCCGCTAGTAAGATTATTGAGCATTTTAATGCCGACACTGAATTTTCGGAAGAAGAAGGAACTAACGCAATTTCCTTTATTAAAGATTTGCCTAACGATCAAATGTTTAGTGTTATGCACGCTATTTATCGTAAACGTAAATTTCACGATTTTTGTGAAAGTCATTACGAAGCTTTGAAAATGATTGAACTTGAAGATCGTCTACGAGTCATCCGCCGTACGGTTCAGCCGGAGACTCTCAAAGAGAATGGTTAATATTAAAGCTAAAGATAGAACAATTTCGACTTTTTATTTTGGAAAGGTACTAGCACAAACTTCCAAACCCTACATTTGGGAAGTAGAGGTAATTTATCCCCATACTCCATGCAAAGTGTGGTTTGATGGACTGTTTTATACGGTTTGTGACGACACACTTGCTACTTTGTTGTACGGATAACTGATGTTTGTCAAAAATGAAATTGTTTGGGATAGTTTACATGAAATGATTGCAATAATTAATTGGTGCGAAAATTCACCAGTTTCTAAAGCTTATGCTTCTGCTGGTGTCGAAAAATCCGCAGGAGTATCTTTTTACGACCCTTATAATTCTAAGTTTGGTAGTATCGGTGGAACCGTTGTGCCTGTTTTTTTATTGAAAAAAGATACAATTGGAGCTTTATTGTATGGTTGATCAAATTCTTGAAAATGCTATTGTCTATCTTATTCGTCAAGACCGATTTTATGCCGAACTTTTGCACCGAATGAAGAAAAAGTTTACTACAGAAATCGAGACCATGGGTGTTACTATTGACATTCAAGGCGTGCATCTTTTTATCAATCCTTATTTTCTAAAAGATTTGTCTGTTCCTTTTCAAGCAGAAGTACTCAAGCACGAATGTGAACACTTGTTTAGAGACCATATTGGCCGAGCTAAGACAATTGCTCCAAGTGCGTATAAAGACAATCAATCGATTCTAGATCAATTTAAAAGTAAATCTATTCATTATATGCTTAATCTTGCTGGCGATTTCGCTATCAATGAAACACTAAAACTACCTGAAAAATTTAGAGTATTTGACAAACAGGGAAATTCTCTAAAAGATCCGGATACAGGAGAGGACATGTGGGCATCACCGGCTTGTGTGTCTGATCTAATGAAAATGTTTCCTGATGACGACATTCAACGCAACCAAGCAATGGAGTATTACTACAGTTTTATTAAACAGAAAAAAGAAGAAGGTGCCTTTAAGGGCCGCAATAAAGACGGTTTTATTATTGTTCCTATGGATGATCACAATCAATTGGCCGAGGCTCTTGAAGAAATCGATGAACAATTTGCTTCCGCTATACTTAGTAAACTAGCTAAGGAAGCTAAAGCTGCCACTCCTGGCCGTATTCCAGGACATATGGAAATCGCTATTGATAGTTTGAACAAAAAAACTAAAGACTGGCGATCCGATGTTCAAATGTTTACTGCTATGGCAACTAATTCTGAAGAAGAGTGTACAAATAAACGTCGCAACCGGCGTTATGGCCTGCAGTACCCAGGAAAGCGATCACTAACGAAAGCGACAATTGTAGTAGCAATTGATGACTCTGGATCTGTTACTGATAAATATCTAACTCAATTTATGTCAGAAGTTCCAGCAATTAAAGAGGCCGGAGTAAATGTTATTGTCGTTATGTGTGATAGTGCTGTATCTCAAGTATACGAATACGAAGACGGTATTCCTCTAACGTCTAAAGGTCGTGGAGGAACATCATTTAAGCCTGTATTCGATCTAATCGATACAGAAGATTTTACTCAAAAGTACGGCGAGATCGACGGGCTTATCTACTTGACAGACGGGGATGATTTCGGTAGTCTTAAACAAACAAAAGTCTCAATTCCCGTACTGTGGGCTCTGTTGCCTGAGTGTAACGTTGAATACGATTGGGGACAAAAGACGTGGATAACTGTAGAATAATAAAATAAAGGATTTTGTATTGTGACTCAAAAAAGGACAAAACGTGGTAGTACTCGTTATAATTCTAGTTTGTGCCCTAATTGCTTTTCAACACTGATTACTAATCAAAATGGAGAACTTAGCTGTTCTGGCGATAGACTGGTAGAGTGGCAGGCTGAATTTGATAAATTTAGTACTCTGTCAGACGAGCAACAAAAAGAGTATCTAAGTAAACTAGACGATCCTAGTAGATTTATCAATCTAAAAGATTGCGGTTTTGATACAAAACTTAGTCCCGTACTGCCTAATAACAGTATTAGAATGCCGGATCCAATTGCTGTTGTTCGATTAGAACGTTCTTTACGTAGAAAACTCACAGAAGAAGAGTTGTGCGAAGGTCACGTATTTTATGAGTTCGACATAAAAAACTATCAACTGCCGTTTATTAATTTTCCTGAAGATTTATGAAAACAGAAAGAAAAGGAATTAAAGGAAATAAAATTTCTGAGCCAGGGTTTTATATAGATGCTTATTTTGATGTAGTACAAATTAAAAAGTCTCGTTCCGGTGAGTTAAAATATTGCTGGATACATTTTGGGAATAATATTCGTCGGAGCTTTAGTTTTACTTACGCAAACGATTTAACTTGTCTTGTTGGTTTAGGGTTTAAACCCGTTGACTCTCTGTTTAAATTGTTGTATTTGTAGATTTCTAATAAAATAGAAAGTGGACTATGTTTAACGAAGGCGCTAGAATTACTGAACCCGGGCTTTATAGCGATTCTTATTTTGATGTAATAGAAATCAAAAAAACAAAGAAGGGAGAACTAGTATATTGTTGGGTCAAGTTTGGTAACATTATTGGTTCTTTTAGTTTTTTACAGTCCCAAAGCGTGAATTATAATTTTCCGCTACACTTTAAAAAAATTAGTGATCTGTTCGCTTTGTTGTATTTGTAAGCCTCTGAGGGAGTATTGATTTTATCATGCTTGTAAATAAGCCGGGACTTTATATGGTTGATAGCGGAGATATTTTAGAAGCTCGGTTTATTAGAAATTCTATTTATACTTACTGGATTGTAGTAGAAGGTGAGCGCCTCATTTTTAATGAACGTTTAGCATTTTATGGTCTAGCTTTTCATGAGGAACATTTGAAATTCTATCTTCTAGATAATATAGATAAACTGTTGTATCTATAAATGAAAACAAAATTTATCCCGGGTGATTTAATCTTCTGCGGATACAATTTTCGCAGAGTTCTTAAAATAAAATTTAATACGGGTTATTATGAATTGAGAGAAGTGAATCTTAGTTCTAAATCGTTCTATTTGAGTATAAATTATACAGATTCTGAATATCGAAGAGTAACTAAAATATATGAATACTTGTTTTTATGAAGGTTATCATTTAACTAATACGGGAGGTTTATTTGTAGTGCAGAGAAATCATTACAATAAACTCGCCTATAGACATTGTAATAGTTTAATTTGGGCTAGTATCGAACAACAATCATTGCATACCTATTTGATACAAAAACAAATTTTTAAAGTTGGAATAAAAAGCCTTAATATAATTAGATATTTGTATGAATAAATTACCTGCAGTAGGTCAAGTATGGGATAACGGACAATTCTTATTTGAAATAATTTCTTTTGAACATATGAGCAGATTGCGTCTGTATAAACTTGTTATTATAGCTTATGGAGATAAAACCTCCCACGAAGCAGCTTTCACTGAAGAATTTTGGAATCTTCCGGTTATGACGTTAATAAGCGACGGAAGTACTCACATAACTAGGTTGCTTTATTTATGATGATTTCACAAAGTACTGAACCTGGGTTTTACGTAGATGGTGTCGGAGACATATTGGAATGCCGTTTTGTTAAAAAAGAATTATTAGGTTGTTGGAGGCTTGAACAGGTTAATCTTGTTGGAATTACTTACCGTAAAGAATTCGCACCTGGAAATTGTTTCCTGCTAGGTTTTTATGACCACGAAGTAACAAAATTGGATAACATAAGTGTTTTGTTATACGTATGAATACTAAACAGAAAGTAAAACCTAAATTTAATGTTTACGATCTCATATGGCGTGACAATTCTGTATACAAAATAACCAGCATAAGTAGTTCTGAAGTTTCTTACGTTATGACTTTGGTAAAGTATGAGCAGCACAATCTTGAACGTAAAACAGTTAAATTTGTTGATAAACATTATAGAAAGTTGACTAAAATATATGAACTACTCTACCTATGAAGGTTACTATTTTAATCTCGCAGGTTACTTTTTGGAAGTAAGAAAAAATCCGGACGAAGATACTTTTTCGTATTGTTCTGCTGAAATTAATAGTTATACTTATCTGGATACGCTAAAAACGTGTATAGAAAACAAATTCCTGGTTAAAGTAGACTCCATTATATGTAAATTATTGTATGAATAATCCTTTTAAAGTAGGGCAAATATGGTGTAACAGTGGAGCCTTTGTTTTCGAAATAACGGAAGTAAAACCAATATTGAACGCTTTATATGTAGACATATGTTACGTAATTAGCGGACAAACCACTCCTAGTGTAGGTAGAGTTGATTGTGCTGAGTGGAAAGCCGAGCACATGCTTTTATTGAATTCAAAAAACAATATAGCTAAGTATTTATACCTATGAATGACCTAAAATACAAAAAAGAAAACAAGATGGCAGCTTGTAACGAGCCGCCTTGGGCTCAATTCATAGAGCCAACAAATAGACCTGAATTATTAAGAATTATTCGTCAAGAGACTATTGACGCTTATGGTTATAGTATGGACGAATGTCCTAAAAGACTTACCTGCTTTAAAAAAGAGTGTATTGGCCGTCCATTGCCTTGGGCTTCAAAAACAGCTCAACCTTACTTAGAAAAGCTCGCTGTTACTCAAAAAATAATCAATGACGAAATGGTCATTGTTACTGATTGTAGAGAATGTCCTTTATTCGTTAAGTGTAAAAGTCCTTGCAACCAAGTCTTAGATTTTATTGAACGAGATAAACGAAAAGAAGTGTCTTTTTCTTATACTGTCCATTCTGACAAACAGAATCGAGTGCCTGTTCCTTTGGAACCTTCAAATTTTACCGTAACTCCAGCAGATATTCCTTGGGATTGTATTTCTAGTAAAAAAGCTGAGATTGTCAGAAAGTACTTATTTGAACAAAGAGATTATAGGTATATTGCAGATAGTATGGATTTGAACAATCAAAGTAGAGTAAAATATGAATTTTATTCTGCTATTAATAAGTTATCAGAGTACGCTGTTGTACGTAAGTTCCTTAAAGAACACTCAGAAAAACTGACGGCTAGACAACTTCAGATTTTTGAGTTAGTCTATAAAGAGAATATGCCTTTTCTAAAGGTCGCTGAAAAATTGAACGTTACTAGACAATTAGTGCAACAAACTATAACTAAAGTACTTAAGCGGTATAAAGTGAAGTGGCGGAAATACGTAAAAAAGAGGGATAATAAATTATTGTATGCAGTCCCTCAATTATTTAAATGAGTGTTGGATATAGAATTGACGTATTACGATTTTCAAAAATTCAGTCCAATATGGAAATATTTATATGACTAATGTCACTGTCGGAACAATGTTTGTTAACTCCAAAGATGAATTGTGCTTGATTAAATCAAGAAGTGAACATCAATTTAGGCTGGAAATATTGGATACTGGAAATACTTATCGAGTTTTTATAGAAAATTTTGAGAAGAACGTAACTAAAGGTCGATATAAATTATTCTCAAAGCAACCTACGACACTAGGAGTACTTTTGTATGGGTAAGCTCTTTCGACAACTTAAGCATTCATTAAATCAGCAAGTAATGGAAGAAGAAAAAGGAAAAACCTGGAGTTACTATTGGAACGAACTTAAATTTTCCTTTGTTAGTAGTTTATTTTACCGTTGGTGGGAACCTCTTGAGATACTGTATTATAACTGCCGTAGAATTATTCAATGGCTTCCTATTATCTGGAAAGATAATAACGGCGACTTTGATAGTATTATTACTATTCTTAAACATAAAGTTACTTTCAATCGTAAAGCTTTAGAAAAAGCGGAGTTTCTGGAAAACGCCGACGAACTTGCTCAACAAATGCGAGTAGTAGAGCTTGTGCTACAACGTTTGGAAGATCCATGGAAATACACTGAGAAAGAGTGGAAAGATTACACAAAAAATAGACAAGCAACTAAAGACTCTTCTAAAGAATTAAGAAGAGCTATAAAACAAATTCAATATAAAGAATTGTACATGTTTAAGCAAGATCTAGAATACCTAGCGAAGTGTCTTCACAAAAACCTAAGGAAATGGTATATCTAATGAAAACTCCAGTACTAGATCTAAAAGATTATATTAAATTTTTAAATAAAAACAAAGAAGATATTTCCAAAGAAATGCAAAAAGTGCTCAGTCCGGAAGAAGTAAAGAAAAAAACCTTAGAAGCAACAAGCTCCAATAAATCCAATGGGCTAGTTACCATGAAAGAAGTTCTTGACAGTATCAAGAACGAAGCTTATTATAAAGGGCAACTAGGAATTATTGAGCATTTGCTAAGTTCAGCCGAACAACATTTGAAAAAATTTGAAAATGTATAACGTTGCCGATGAAATAATTTTTGATTGGTTTGGTGATATGACTGTAGGAACAATAAAATCTATAGACCATTTTTACGAAATGGTACGTTGTTTATGTTTCTGCTAAATTACTTAGCGTACAAGTTATGCAAGAGGAAATTTATTTTTTAAACACTAAGATAGCTAGACTGTTATATGTTTGATTATAAAATAGGTGATGAATTTTACTACGACGGTATGATAGGAAAAATCACCAATATATTCTATGATTGTTATTGTTACGAACATATCGGCGGTTCTTGCTGCCAATATTCCCTTACAAAACTATTTTTGAAAAATAGTTTTGTACACAATCAAAGTATTCCTTTAACTCCTATAGCGAGATTACTTTATGTCTAAATATAAAATTGGTGACATATTTCTTTATGAAGACAAGGGCGAATCTGGTTACTGGATTGTAGGAAAAATAACAAAAAACACAAAAAATTACTATGAATACCAAAAATTAAACGGTTCGTCGAGCCGTGACGATTATTGGAGTGTGTTCCATGTCGATAGTATATGGACAAAAGAAAGTAACCTTGCTGGGAGTATATTTAAACTACTCTATGCTTAAGTATAATATAGATGACTTGTTTTATTATGAGTCTAAACGTACAAAAAATTGTTGGATTATAGGTAAAATTACTGCAATCGAGGATGATCTTTATATTTACAAAAAACTACTTTCCTCTGAATTAGGAAAAATTTTCGACCTAGAATTTGGTACGATGACCGCCATGGCAAAAGATAGCTACCTTCTGAATAACATAAGTAAATTGTTGTATACATAAGAAAGAATTTTTAGAACTAATAAAACAAATTTACGAGGTAAGAATTAAAAATGAGGACAAGCTACTCTCAAAGTAATACATACAAAGAATGTTCACAACATTGGTCGTATCGTTATGTAGATAAACTACAAACAGAAGACGTAGGATCGTCTACCTTCTTCGGAAGTGCAGTCGACGGAGCAATAATTGATTTATTAACGGAACCAACTAAAAATTGTTACAAAACTTTCGAAAATCTTTGGCAAGCCGGCCGAGATTTCAAAGGACAGCCTACTCAAATATTCGATAACGACAAAATTAATTTTGCTCATGCCGATTATGATTTAGACGTGCTAAAAGCATTTAGTAATGAGACTGAAGATACTATTGAAAAATGGATGACGGAATTAAAAATTGCAGGATATCCTAACTACGACGAAGCTTATAAGCATGCTTCTAAAGCTAAAAAGAATGTTTATAAGCATATTCCTTTAAATCAATTACGATTCTTCAACAGAATGTCTTGGTTGAGTTTATACTACAAGGGACTTTTGTTAATAGAGTCTTTCGAACAACAATTCGTACCTAAAATAGAAAAAGTTCTAGCCGTACAAAAGCACTCATCTATAAAAGATGAGGTAGAAGGCGACAGTATTGCTGGATATATCGATATGATATTGTTGTTAAAAGGTCACGACAAACCGATAATCTTCGATCTAAAAACCTCTGCTCGACTCTACAAACAAGAACAAATCGACCACAGCGATCAACTTACTATATACTTAGCGATGGAAGGCCAACGTTATGGCACTGATACTGTAGGTTATATAGTACTTCCGAAAGCTATTAATAAGGAAATAGAAGCTCATTGTGAATATTGCGGGTACAAACGGGACGGTAGACACAAGACATGTAATAACGAAATAACTCACACTAAAGAATTGTTACCAGAAGATATTGCTAAAGGAGTTACAGCAAAAACAACCACTGGTCGTTGTGGAGGTCCTTGGAACGAGACCGTAGTATTAAAACCAGAAGTTCAAATATTAATTCAAAAAAAGACAGACGATCAAGTTGAAAAAGTGATGGACGATCAAAGTAATATTATTTACGGTATGAAAAATAGAGTAGTATTTAAAAATTTAAGTAAGTGTCAAAACTGGTATGGCACCCGCTGCCCTTTTTTCAATCTTTGTCATAAAAATAGCGAAAAAGGCTTAGTTCAAAAAGATGAATAAAATACTAACAGTCACAAATGAATATTTTACGATAAAAACGAAAGTAGACAGAGCAATCTACAAACAATTTGAGTTGTATTTATATAATTGGTATGCTCAATATGTTTGTGGTACAATGAAAATTTACACTTATGTCAAAAAGGGTAAAAGAACTAAATTCCTCTACTTACATAGATTAATTACAGCTTGTCCTAAAAATAAAGTCGTAGATCACATTGACGGCGACGGACTAAATAACACATTAAAAAATCTACGAATTTGTTCTAGAAGCAAGAACTGTTTAAATAAAGGAAGAAGTAAAACAAAAGAATATTCTTCTAAATATTTAGGAGTTTCGTGGGATGGAAGAATAGAGTCTAAGCCTTGGAGAGCACATTGCAGCCATAATAACAAATCTCTTAATTTGGGTTATTTTGCTTCTGAAAAAGAAGCTGCAAGAGTTAGGGATCAGAAAGTATTGAAACTAAGAGGAAAATTTGCTCGATTGAATTTTCCACATCCTGGAGCTTGACTTCTATGCCGTTGTTCAGTACTATTTTCTGGGTGTTGGTTAATGTGTTCATTGCTGTTGGCTTGAATTGGTTCTTACGAGAATTAAGACTGATCAACAACAGTGAAGTTATTGCTTTGTATTTTATAGTGACTACGGGTAGATTAATTGACGTTCAAGCTAAATTTAACAAAGCTTATAAAGAAAATCCGGACTTAGTGGAAGAAATTCTAAGAGAGCAACTGGATAAAGACTTAACTTGAGGAGTAATTTTGTGAAAAACGTTAGTAAAAAGCTTCTACAAGCAATTGCAGAAGTTGGGGGCAAGGTCCAAAAAACAGGTTGGAATTCTTACAGTAAGTATCATTACATTACAGAATCGGACATTAACGAAGCTGTATTGCCAGCTCTTACTAAAGCTGGACTAATACTCACTACTTCAGTAATTAGCGTCAAAGAAACTCCTTCTAATGACGGACAAAAAAATAGATTCGCAGAAGTATTGTTGAGCCATAAAATTATCGACACTGACAGTGGAGAGTGTCTTGAATTCCAGTCGGCCGGAACAGGAGCGGATACTCTAGACAAATCTGTATATAAGGCGCTTACCGGAAGCTGTAAATACTTTCTCCTTAAATTATTTATGATTTCTGGAGACATGACTGATCCTGAGAATGATGGAGTTAGTACTCCTTCTCAAGTCAATAAAGGAGCAACTAAACAAGCTCCTCAACAAGCGGCCCCTGTAATTAAACAACAAGGGTTTTTTGGAAAGAAAACAGAACCAGCTCGCCAAGCAGCAGAGCCTCCTAAAACAGAAGCTAAAAAGCCTACTTTTGCTCCAAAAAAGGCTCCTCCGCCTGAAGTTCAAGAGCCTGAAGTAGAAAGTAACTCTAATTCTGACGAAGAGGACCCACAATTCTAATGAAAAAAGAAGAACTACGAAAGCTAGCAAAAGAAGAAAAACAGAAAATTGTTAAAGAGATTAATACAGAACTAGCTTCTATTGCTACAGAAGAAAAACGTACGGGCGTGAATGTTGTCATGCCTAATGCAGAACAACTTACAGCTAATATGGCACAAGAGCTACTTAGGTGTAAGCATCTAATTAATATGCTTCTTCCTAAGATGACTAAGAAATCAATTCAGCGAGCTACTTTAGCTTATTTGGACCTTCCTGCTGAAGGTCTGCCTGTCTATCTCAAGACAGAGCACGAAAAGACCTTGTTTGCGTTAGGACAGCGTGCTATTATGGCCAGGACGGTTATTATCCAACATCACACTAATAAATTAGTTCTAGAAGCTCGACAACAAAAACAACAAGCAGAAGAGGCACTTAATGTCCCAGCAACGTAAAAAAGGCGAAAAACCTAGTAAGTACTACAATTTTGGAGCTGGTTGGTATCTAGAAGATAGTCAAATGATTCAATGTAGTATTGACCACCTTCGAAATAAAAAGAACAACAAAGACCAAGGCTACAAACTTTTTCTGGTTCCGGTGGACGACACTGGCGATCCAGTAGGAGAAGGTAAAGAGATTACAGTGTTTCGCATTAAACGCAATGAACGTACGGATAAAACTCCAGAGAATGCTCCAGATTATCAAGTTTATACTTGGGAGTAAGTAATAGAAAATAAATTTTCTTTTATGGATAGAGTTAAAGTAGCGGACTCGGACTCTTTTTATTTTGGATATGGTGGGTTCGTTATTGGTAAGCTCGTTACATACAAGAACACTTTTTATAAAGTTCGTTTATCATGTTATGATTCTTATATTGACGTAGAGTTTGACGAAAATAATATTGAAGCAGGTTAAACTTTTACTGTATAAAAGCTGAGGAAGCGTGTGCAAACTTGTGTGAAATAACGGGTGAACTAGGACTGGTATGCCGTTGAGCTTTATTTCGAATAAAGCAAAGACAGTCTACGCAAGCACGCCTATCATTGAGGCCCGAGACTTAGACCGAGTAAGTATCGAGTACGATTGCACTGGAAGAGTTATCTTTTTCAGTATCGGCGAGTAGGAACATTCGGGAGAGAGAAGGGAACACGAAAGAAGCTTCCCTTCTCTCCCTCAGCTTCATCCAATAACGTAGGAGGTTTATTATGGAAGGTTTCGTTCGTCTAAATAAAACGCTCACTGATAAAGGTATTCTCGTTCCTACTAAAGAACTTGAAGATTACCTTGAAGCGGTAGTATCTAAAGAATCTGATAAAGATTGGTACGCTTCTCTCTTTACCTTTGGAGAAGAAGTAAAGCTTCAGTTTGAAGCAGAAGGATCTATTAAAGGTTACAATGGTTCAGCTTATACCAACAACTTGGTATTTGACCTAGACCACGAAGATCTAAATAAAGCTCGTAACGACGTAGTAAAACTTCTTAATCTACTGTCCACTAAAGTAGGACTAGGCAAAGAAGGTATTAAAAATCACGTTCGAGTTTATTTCTCTGGAAATAAAGGTTTTCACGTATTTGTGAAAACAGTAAAACAATATTCATCAGAAGAGCTTAAAGAATACTGTACAGCTATTGCTGGCGAACTGGAGTCTTTTGATCCAGTTATTTACAATAAAACTCGTTGCTTTCGGGTAGCAAATACAGTTAACCAAAAATCAGGACTGTATAAAATCCCTATTACTCTGGATCTTATTAAAGACGCCGAAGGTCTTGATAAAATCAAAGAACTAGCTAAAATTCCCTACTATCTAATTGATAGTACTGTTCCTCTTGAAGATACTTCGTGTATCGATCAATTTGTTGATTACCATCGCAAACACGTAAACAAAAAGAAATCAGTAGTTGTACCTGGAGATATCAAAGAAGTCGATGGTATTCGTGGGTTAGAAAATATCGACTTCAAAAAAAGTAAGAATATTCCTAAGTGTATTTACGCTTTGTCTCAAGGTATTATGATCCCTGGCAAAGGTCAACGTCATGAAATTTTCCTGCACCTAGGTAATTTTTATCGTAACCAAGGTCACGGTCCTGAAGTTGTCCAAGGGATTCTTGAAGGCATTGCTAAAATGAACGCCGCTCTATATCCAGATAAAGATCCTTATACTAAAGACGAAATTAAACATCAAGTTGTTAAAATGGTCTTTGCTACAGAAGAAGCCCAAAATCCTGGCGGATGGGGCGTTAGACCTGACAATAAAGTATTTGCCAATTATTGTGCCGTTCTTTCAAAAGAATGTCGTTGTCCTATCCACGATGATCGAAATAAAAAATCTGTAGTTAAAATTGAGGAAGTAGCTAATGACTTTGCTGATTTTGCTGCGAATTTCGAAGATAATATTATTAGGACTGGTATTGATTTTGTTGATGAGAATATGAAAATTGCTATTGGAACCACTACTCTACTGGTAGGAGCGGCAGGTTGCCACCGCAAAGGCACAGAAATCTTAATGTTCGACGGTACTACTAAAAAAGTAGAAGACGTTAAAGTTGGGGACCGTTTGATGGGTCCTGATCAGTGTCCTCGAAATGTTCTAGAACTAAAACGAGGCCACGAACCTATGTATGAAGTTCGTTTTACCGAAGGAAAGAACGCAAAAAACGAGCCTAAATATTATAATGCTACTCACAAACTCTATTTTCTAAATATTCGTAAAAAAATGACGACAATTACTGTGGAAGATTATGTTAATAATTACTCGAAATGGCAAAAAGCTCGTAATTATATAATTCGACAGCCTATTGCTTACAAAAAACAAGATCTTCCTGTAGATCCTTATCTATTTGGAAAATGGTTGGGTGACGGAGACTCGTCTCAATTAGACTCAAACCCTCGATTTGAAGAAGTAAAACACAGTAAACGTATTTCTTTCTTTTATAAGACGTCGACTATCGAAGATCGTCAAGCACTGCTAGCTGGTTTATTTGACGTCTGTGGCAAACACCGTGTCCGTCGTAATTGGGTAATCTGCAAAAAAGAAAAAGAACTAGCAAACGATATTAAATCTTTATGTCATAGTATTGGTTTTAATGCCATTCTCCACCCCTCAGAAGAGCCAAATTCTGAAGGATATTACGATGTTTATTTTTTCGGAAGTATTTTTCATCTTCCTACTAAAAAGTCAACTAGCGGCAACGGACGAGTGCCGAAAAAAATTCCTTGTAAAATGCTATTCACTGCCGCTAAAGTTAACGACGGAGAAGATTATTACGGATTTACCGTAGACGTGGATAATCTATACTTAGACGCTGAATATTTGGTTACTCGAAATTCAGGCAAGACGTCAATCTGTTTATCAGCACTAGAACGCTTGTCTAAACGTAATCAAAAGAGTATGTTTTTCTCATTAGACATGCATCGTAACTTGGTGTATTCAAAATTAGCGCAGCGTTTTACTTCGTATAATCAAGATGATATTTTCAAATTCTTTAAAACTAAAGATATGAAAAAGATTCAAGAAATTCACGAAGCAGTAAAAGATAACTATAAAAATGTATACCTAGATTTTACTGGCGGTCTATCTATTGACGATATGAAGCAACGTATCGAAGCCACTGAGAATAAATACGGGGACAAAGTTGATCTCGTTATCGTGGACTACGCCAGTCGAATGAAAGGACCATATTCCGATCGACACCAGAACGAAAGCTACAATGCTATGCGTTCTAAGGACGTAGCGGACGAAACAGATGCAGCTTGGATTATTCTTAATCAAATTTCTCGTACCTCAGGAGATGGTTCTACGCCGCTTAGGTCAAAGAGGGTAGCTAAGGGTTCAGGAGATTGGGAAGAGTCCGCAACTAACGTATTAACGGTCTGGCGACCTTTTATGGGCATGCACCGTAAAATGGATACGGACTCTGGAGTAGAATACAGAGACGATTACATGCGTATCTTTTTGGCTAAAAATCGAATGGGAGTAGAACTAGAAGACGTACTTAAATGGAACGGAGCTAAAGGTACTGTATCAGCTCTTTCTGACGTAGAACGAGAAATGTACAACAAAGAAATGGAACCTCTTGAAAAAGCTGTACTAAAAGCTAAATTTGGACGATAATAAAATATGATTTATTTAGAAGAGCCTTAGGACTTAAACCTCCGTTCTAGGGCTCTTCATTTTTTTTTGGAGAATGAACTCAATGCAAATAATGACTTCTAAAGAAGTAGACATTAATATATACGATATTACTTATCCTTGTTATGTGGCAGGTATTCCTGTTGATTCTCAAAGAATAATTCATATTCCCGGCTCTTTTGAATATAAATATTTAGAGGGAATAGCTTCTTATGTAGTAGAAGGCTACAAAACAAAAGATAAAATTTATTTATTCGACGTTATTCCTTATAATTTGTGGGTACAGAAAGTGTGTAAACTATCTTATGAAAAAAGATTAAAAGCTGTTCGACAAATATGTACAGCTCAAATTGCAGACTTTAGTAAAGTTATTGATCTAGACACAGTGAAAATTGATAATCCGCATGAATTAACGGAGTATTGTGAGAACTTATTGACCTTGGGACACGTTCGAGCTAGAATACTAGCTGCAGACGGTCATTATGTCTTTGGAGAGAGTAATAACGGAGAATTATTGGAGCTTAAACTATGACTTCAGTGAAAGATAAAGTACTAAAGAAAGTATCGTCTATATTAGGCGAGATAAATAAGAGGAAATAATGAGAAAACACTTTGACAAAGCTCTTTATGATAGGTACGACGCTGCTGCAAAAACAGCAGCGAGAACTTTATTACAGCACACAAATTTCGTTCTAAAAGATAGCGAAAAAAAGACTGACGTTGATTTTGAAATCTACAAAGACGACAAATTAATAGGATTTCTGGAAGTGGAAGTAAAAAGAAATTGGGCGGTCGGTCCCTTCATTTACAATGACGTCCAATGGCCAGAACGAAAATGGAAATATTGTAATCTAACTAAACCCACAGTATTTTTAATGTTTAACGCTGATCTGTCTCAATATTTAACCGCCACTGGAGAAGATTTATTGTCAAGTAAAATTGAAATGATTAGAAATAAATATGTGGCGTACGGGGAATCGTTTTTTAAAGTGCCGGTCAGTAAAGTTATATTTAATAATATATTACAGTCTGTTGATTTCTTATGACAATAAATAAACCAAAATTTAAAGCGAACCCTCCAATTAATGAGTCGGAACTACCAAAAACCGAAGAAGTTAAGAAAGTAAAGAAAAAAGAAATAGGCGCTGTGTGGGAAAAAGAGACTTCAAACGGAGAAAAATATTTAAAAATAAAAGTTATTATTGACGGAAAAGATATATGGTTATCCGCTTTTAAAAATAATTTTAAAGAAGATAACGACAATCGACCAAACTTTGTAGCTTGGGAAGGAAATAAGAATAAATGATGGAACTTACTAGCTTAGAGGGACTACCTCTTTTTGTTGACTTGCAAAGTCTTGAGTTAGTTGAACAACAAGAAGATGGGACTCTATTGTGTACTAAATCAGGATGTTTTAAATTTGTAATGGAGTCTGCTGCAGATATTGCTTTTGAAATTCAAAAATCTAGAGAAGAGTATGAAATGATGTTGGCCGGAGCTCAACAGTAATGAAAAAGTACTTGACTTTTGATGATGTACTTATTAAACCTAAATTTAGTACTATAGAAAGTAGAGCTGATGTTGACTTAAGCTTGAAATTAGGAAAAATTGACCTAACATTACCTGTACTATCTGCAAATATGGACACCGTAACAGAAGTTAATATGGCTAAAGCTATGCACCAGCACGGAGGATTAGGAGTACTTCATCGTTTTGGGAGTATAGATCAGTCCGTTAATATGTATAAAGAAACTACAGAATTTGGACGAGACTGTGCAGTGTCTGTTGGTATTGGAGAAGTGGAAAAAGCCCGTGCGCAGGCTCTGTACGAGGCCGGAGCTCGCTTATTTGTTTTAGACGTCGCTCATGGAGCACAAAGTCAAGTAGTTAATCAGTATCGTTTTCTTAAAGAAAATCTTATTGATTCTTTTGTAATTGTAGGTAATTTTGCTTCTGCTGAATCTTGTAATAAATTTTGGGCTGAACTTAATTCTGGCGGAATTCCTTTTTTTACTCGCAATAAAGGCAAAGCAAAAGAAGAGAAGGTATATTACGGAGTTGATGCTTTTAAGATAGGAGTAGGCCCTGGTTCAGCTTGCACTACTCGTATTAAAACTGGTTGTGGAGTTCCTCAGTTAGGAGCGGTAATGGAAATCGCTGAACATTTTAAAACATATATCAACCGACCTGTTCTTATTTGTGACGGTGGTATGAAAACTCCTGGAGATATTGCTAAAGCTTTGGCAGCCGGAGCTGACTGTGTTATGCTTGGTGGTATGCTGGCTGGTACTGACGAGACTCCTGGAGAAGTCTTGTACGAAGATACAGGAAATGACAGATTTACTTTATTTAATAAAAAAGACTGGTTATCTATAGTAGATCAGTACAGAGCCTCTGGTGTTAAGGCTATTGAAGTCAGAGAGTATAAAAGCTATCGTGGCTCAGCTTCTAAAGAGTCCTACAAGGATCAAGGTAAAGACACTAAACATCGTACTTCTGAAGGTGAGAGTTTTGTAGTAAAATATAAAGGTCCAGTAGCAGACATTTTACAAGATATCGCTGGCGGATTACGTTCAGCTTTTGCTTACGTTGGAGCTAAAAATGTGGAAGATTTTCAAAAAAGAGCAGAATTTATCGAAATTACCTCAGCCGGAAGTGCCGAGTCCTCCGCCCACGGCAAAGCTTCAGTTTTATGAAGTAAAATACCAATTTACTACTGTTTTAAACGAAAAATTTGTTAAAACTTATCAGACTCATCAACCGGATTTTGATCTACGAAGGGAACTCCATTATTCGTCGTGGATATCTGCTGACCTTGATAAAGAAGAACACCCGAAAAAATATCAAACTAAATATATAGTAGATTTTCAATGTATTTCTAAAAAGGAAATAACCTATGATTAATATGTACTCTGTTGCAAATCTTTGTGATCCTCGTGTATTTGCTGTGTTTGAAGCTAAGCTTAAAGACTGCCAACAAGAAAAACTTGACAAAGTACTACAGAGAGTAGATACTCTCTACAAAGCTGGCAAACAGCTTGAACGAGCAATGGCCGATGCTTTACAAGAGCTTAAATTAGTATGAGATTTAAGAAAAATTTGAGAGTAGGTTAGAATCTCTTACAGAAGAAGAGGGTTGAATTGGAAAGTGAGCGTAAATTCTTTGAAATTGCTAAGAAGTTGAGTAAGAAATCTACTTACGTCCACCAACTTGGAGCAGTAATTACAAAGAAAAATAAAATCGTGGGTATGGGATTTAACAATCCGTACAAGACTCACCCTCAGTCTAACAACGATTTTAAAAATATTCACGCTGAACTTGACGCTATTCTAGATGTAGAAAATAAAAAAGACCTACAAGGTTCTGTGTTGTATGTTTATCGAGAACACAAGAATGGACAACCAGCAAATTCTAAGCCTTGCAAATATTGTAAGATGTTGATTAAAAAAGCTGGAATTAAAAAAGTATACTATACAAATAACGGAACCTACGAGGAGTATGACGTATGACTAAGAAAAAAGCAGTAAAGAAAAAAGTAAAAAAAGAGACTTGTGTTTATTATTTTACTTATATTCCTGAATCGGATGTTTATCCAAGACTTAAATTCGAACAGACAGAGAGTACTTCCTACGAAGTACAGACGCTTAAAAAAGAATTAGACCGATACCAAAAATTATCAAATAAAATGGCTAAACTTCTAATGGAACTAGCTACTGGGAATGACGTTCACGATAAAGCAGATAAACTAGTAGAAAAACATTTTCCTAAAATTTACAGGAGCTACGTATGAATCGTAAAAATCATTATTTCATTTATCCTCGGGATATGCACGGCAATCGCACTGGACACACTATTTGCGTAATTTTGCGAGAAGGTATGATTTTCCATGGAGAAGCTTTTTGTGGTCCAAACGACCAATTTTCTAAAAAAGAAGGTCGAGTTATTGCTTTTGAACGAGCTCAAGCTGCTTACGAACGTTTTCTCAGTCGAGCAGCGGTAGAAGTTACTAAGTGAGTAACCATATTCTAGCTTTGGATATAGAGACTACTGGCTTAGACTTTAAAACAGGTTCAATTATTGAAATTGGAGCTATTCATTACGAAGGTACTGAGGAACTTTCTCGTTTTGAGTTAAAATTTACGGCTAAACCAGAAGCTACTTTAAATTTAGCCGCTTTGCGAGCCAACAAACGTAATATCAGCACTGTTCAATTAGATAGCGGTTCTTACGTTCTCGGTTTGAGAAGTTTCACTAAATGGTTGTTAGAACAAGTTTTACCTAAAGCAGGAAATAAACGACTAAGTATTTTGGGTCACAACGTTGCCTTTGATGCAGTATGGTTAAAGCACGCTCTAGAAGAAATTGGTATTGTTGGTTGGAATGAGATTTTTGTTCACCGAGTTAAAGATACAGCCGTTATTGGAGAATTTCTACGAGAAGCTAAAATTATCTCTATGGACATTATGTCATTAGAAAATCTTGCTACTGCTTTAGGTATTTCAGCAGAGAAAGACAAACTTCATACCGCTTTTTATGACACGCTTTTGGCTAGTAAATGTTATTTTGCAATGCTAGAACTTATGAGGATTAATCGTGGCAAAGATAAATAAAGATCATGTTGATAAGTGGTTTGATTATAATTTAGACATAGATAATAGAACTATCTACTTAGGCAGCGCTGAATATGATGAACATCAAAACGGAACTGGCGTTGATTTTATAATGGCGGAGCGCTTAATCAAAGCTCTTCATGTTTTAGATAAAGCGGGCGTTGATAAACCCATATTTATCATAATGAATAATCCTGGCGGATCTTGTGTAGACGGCATGGCTATATACGACGCCATTAAAACATGTAGAAACCATGTTACTATAACCGTTTTTGGTGACGCTTGTTCTATGGGTTGTGTTATACTGCAGGCTGCTGACCGCAGAGTGTTGTCGCAACACTCTATAGTAATGTTTCACGAAGGCTATGATTCTTACAGTTCCAATCACCCTGAAATTAATAGAAAATGGTCAAAATTTAATGAGAGATACGGAGAAAAAATAAACGAGATATTATTAGAAAAAATAAAAGAAAAAAAACCTGATTTGAAAGTTAAAAAATTTAAAGAATTAAATACTTTTGACACTATACTATTGGCTAATGAAGCTATAGATTTAGGTTTAGCGGACGAAATTTTACAATGAAAAAGGGCGAAAATTTAACCAACAAAATTTTTGGCGGTATTGCTGTTCTTTCTTTGAAAGAAGTAAAAAATGATAGATATTATTGGACAGGTCAATGTGTATGCGGTAAAATTGTAGTAAGCCGTAGCGACGTAATTAAAAAACTAAATTATTGTCGTTATTGTAAATTATACATTTCTGGAAAAGTACCAGGATTACAAACTTGGTCGCATAAATTTAGAGCATACAAAAAACGAGCCTTAAAAAATAATTTAGTTTTTTCTTTGTCTTTTGAAGAATTTAAAAATATATGCACAAAAAACTGTTTTTATTGTAATGCTGAACCAAAACTGTTAAACTACTCCCACAGACACAAAGCTCTTACTCAAGAAGGTAAGGGTAGACAGTCCATATATTTTAATGGTATAGATCGAATAGATAGTACTTTAGGGTATTTCCATGATAACATAAGACCTTGTTGCAAAATTTGTAATGTGGCTAAATCAAACTTAAAAGAAGCCGATTTTTATGCTTGGATAAACAAAGTATTTAAATTTTTAAAACTATAAAGGTTGTATAGCTTTATGATTACTGCTTCTACTCACAAAATTGATACTTTTGTTGATTTTGAACGTCTGATTAAATATTCAGAAGCTGTACAATCTAATATTATTACTGTAGACGTAGAAACCAATTCAAAGAGCGAAAAACTCGCTCTTCTTTGGGGTATTGGTATTTGTTTTAACGATAAGAAAGCCTTCTACCTTGTTTGGCGGGACCAGCAAGGTAATAAAATATGGACAGAAGAACAAGAAGCCAAAATCACAAACTGGCTTCTTACTGTCTGTCAAAAGAAAAAATTGATCAACCATAATATTATTTACGACGTACTGGTTATTGAAAATAACTTAGGTATCGATTTAACTCCTCATATCTACTCGGACACTATTTTACTCAATCACACTATTGACGAAGAAGCTCCTCCAGCACTAAAAGAACTAGCAGTATTAATTCTTGGATCTTGGGCTGATAAAGCTCAACAGGCTCTCAAGGATTCTGTATTAGCTAACGGCGGTTCTTGGAACGCTGAAAATAAAGATATGTATTTAGCTGACACTGACGTTTTAGCTGAATATTGTATGTGGGACGTGCTGCTTACTTATAAATTATTTAATATTTTAGAGAAGAAATTATTTGAAGACGGTTTAGATAAGTTATTTTATGAAGACGAAATCATGCCTCTTTATAGGGAATGTACTATTCCTATGAAGAGAAAAGGATTTCCTATTGACGTAGCGCATTTTCAAAAACTAAAGGTTGATATTGAAAAAGAATTAATGACAATTGAAGAAGAGCTCATGGAAGATCTTAAGGTAGAACTTAAGCCTTTCTTGACTCAAATTATCGATAAGGAAGTCCCGATCAAGTCTGGGGGTAACTTCCCTAAAGTAGTTGCTGATCGATTGGGGATACCTTTGCCGGTCACTAAAGACGGTAAGGTGACTCTGTCAGCTAAAGCTTTAGAACTACAACGTAAAGCCAACCCTTCAGATGCAGTATTTTATGACTGGATTTCTGACGACACAGTCAATCCTTTTCCTTATGCTGCTGATGAGCGAATTTATGATATTCGACTAAATATGCTGATTAATAAAAATAATGAGAAAGCTCTTAAAGAAGGTAAAAAACCTGTTCGTTATGCTTTTAATTTAAATAGCTCTGATCATTTAGGTTGGTATTTTTTTACTCACAAGAAATATAAACCTTTAGATAAATCAGAGAAAACGGGTAAACCTAAAGCTGACGCTAAATTTATTGATAGTGTTACTGGCAATGATCCACAAGCTCAAAAAATTATTGATTTTAAAAAGCTACAAAAATTATACGGTACTTATGTTAATGGTATTTTGTCGAGAGAGATTGATGGCGTAATTTACGCTAGTTATCTTCAGTTTGGGACCACAAGTGGCCGGTATTCCAGCACTAATCCAAATTGCTTGTCTATGGATACTCAAATTCTAACGAACGAAGGGTGGAAATATCACCATCAACTGACCTTATCTGATAAAGTAGCTCAATTTGATGACCAAGTTTTAACGTGGGTCCATCCTACCAATATTTGGAAATCAAATAAAAAAGTAAATACTATGACTAGTATTAAAAACGGACATCTAGATATTCTAACAACTTCTGATCACAGAATCTTATATCAAAATGACGACAGCTTAAAGTATCACCAAAAGCCGGCGAAAGACGTACCTAATTCTGGTCGTATTTTACACGGTAGTTATTGTTCTGATGTCGGTTTTACAATTGATAAAAATTTTCTTCGTTTGTTGGTGGCTATTCAAGCTGATGCGGAAATTAAAAAAGACAGTAATAGAATTCGCTTTGTATTTACAAAAGAAAGAAAATACACTCGATTACTTGAAATTTTATCTAAATTGAATTATTCCTATGAAGATAGAAGTAAAAAAGGTCGCTACGAAATATATATCGACGAAATAAAACCTTTAGTGCTGTCTATTATTGGTTATGCTAAACAGTTTCCTTCTTCTTGGTTACAGTTGTCTCCGGAGTGCAGATTAACTTTCCTAGAAGAATTATTTCATTGGGACGGTTCTTTTACTAGAAAAAATAATTATTCCAGCAACGAAGAGCATAACGTAGATATAGTACAAGCTTTGTGTGCTCTAGAGGGTTGGCGAGCTCACAAAAGAATTTATAAAACAAAAGTTGGAAATAATAATTATCAAGTAGACATTACAAGACAAAATTGGTCGGGATTAACTAATAGAGAACTAACTTCTTACGAAGAAGAGTGTGAAGTTTGGTGCATACAAGTTCCTTCTGAGAAGTTCCTTGCTCGTCGAGGAAAAAATACTTTTATTATTTATAACTGCCAGAATTTACCTCGAATTAAAGATGACGAAGCAGGATTAAGCGAAGTAGTACTAAAATACGTAAACGCAATCAAACAAGGTTTTGTTGCTCCTAAAGGATATAAAATAGTTAACGCTGACTATAGTTCACTAGAGCCTGTATGTTTTGCTGATAATAGTGGATCAGAAGCATTACGTGATATTTTCCGTACAGGAAAAGACTTATACAGCCAGGTAGCTATCGACGTTAATAAACTTAACGGACAATATTCAGCGGATAAAAAAGCTCCTAACTTTCTCAAGAAACATCGTCCTGAATTAAGGCAGTTATGGAAGGTGCCAACTTTGGGACTCGTCTACGGCATGGAAGAAGCACGATTGATGCAAGCTATTGGTTGCGATAGAAAAACAGCTACAAGTATTATTACTGGATATTTAGGAACGTATCCCGATTTAAAAAATTATATGAAAACTTGTGAATCGAGTGCTAAAAAATACGGACAAGTTAAAACTGTTTTCGGGAGAGTTAGACATTTACCCGAAGCAAAAATACTGTTTGACAAGTACGGCGACAAGCTGTTAGATTGGAGATGGGCGAGTCAAAAAGGGCTTTTGCAAGAAAGAAGAAAATTTAAGCAATTACTGAACAATAGTAAAAATTTTCCGATCCAGGGACTGGCGGCGCACATCGTGAACAGAGCTATGATCGCTATTGCTAGAAAATTCAAAAAAGAGAACATCGACGCTTGGATTTCAGCTCAAATTCACGACGAAATTACTTGCATGGCATCCGCCAAGCAATCCCAAGCAGCTTTGGAAATAGTAAAAGATTGTATGGAAAATACAACTAAAATTTCTATACCATTAAGTGCAGAACCGATTATCGCCTCGAATTGGGCGGAAGCTAAATGAACAACACACAAGAACTTCCTTATAACTTTAAAAGTATTAAAAAAGCAATTCGTACTGGAGCTCCTTTTCGATGGATTAAAGAGCATTTGAAGAGCGCTTATCAAACTGATCAAGATTTATTACAATTTATTGGAAAAGCAAAAGAAGAAATCTTCGAAGAGGACGTTGTTCATAAAACATCTCTAGGATTACTGTTGTACAAATGAAAAATGATGAACGTCTTTATTGGTACGGAATATGTCATGACTTTGATATGAAAGCTGCTATAGAGGATGGCTTATATTTTAAGCAAATACTAGACCTAAAACCACGTTCAGTAGAACGTAAAACCTTCATAGATCAGTACTTTAGAGTAAAAAAGGAATTAAAATATCTACGAACTAAAATAGGAAAACTCTTATATGGCTGATTTTACTGAATTGGAATATAAATACAAAGCTGATGACGTAAAATTAGACTCCTTTATTAAATTAATGGAATCACTCAACACTAAACGTAGGCTTGATGTGAGTAGTTGGGATTTCTATTACGTTAAAGACGAATTTGAGTTCGTACGCTATCGTAAAAGTCCTATCACTCCAGAACTAACTATTAAACGTAAAGTAGTTACTTCTAATAATTGGGAACGAGTAGAAGTAGATATTCCTCTCGATCCTAAGCGTTATACGGACGAAGGTGTCAATAAATTTCTAGGATTATTGGATTATAAGCCTAACTTCAAAATCTACAAAACGTGTATGATTTTTTGGCTTGACAATGTGAATTACGTATATTACATTGTTTATGACGAAAACATGAAAGAACGAGGTAGATTTATTGAAGTGGAGGTTAACAAAGAAAAAGTAGATTATTTAAATTCTCCTGAAGGTAAATTTAGTACTGGACACAATGCAGAAGGTACGCTAAAATTTGCAGCGAAGGCGTTAGAAGATCTAGGACTCAGTCCACAAAATCGAATGAAAAAAAGTCTATTTGAACTTTTTGTAAGGAGTTAGTCTAATGTCTACTTCTCTTGGTAATCCTAGTAACAAGTGTAGCTGGTTTAAGTCGATGAATGCTAAAATTGAACATGACAATAAGCTAAAAGCTGCTGCTGAAAAAGTAGCCGAAGGTGGAACTCTTAACGTAATTCTTCCAGCCGTGACAGCTAAGAACGAAAAGATCAAACCCGCCAAAGTTAAGCTATTCGAAGAGCTTCTAGAAGAAGCAAAAGTTACTCGAAGTCGTAAGTCAGAACGTGAAGCAAAGAAAACCAACAAAACTAAAGAGGTGCCAGTATGAGTAAAGTTCAAAATCTAATCAATCGAGTTAATTTTATTGTCGATACTAGTTACAACAGCCTTTCGAAAGCTTGGATCGGAGATTCGATTGCTAACAATCGAACTCCATCAGTTCGACAAGTTATTCGTTACCTAACAAATATCGGTTACAGTAAAGAAGCAAAAGATCTGACTACAGTTTATACCAAGCTTTTGGATAGAAAACTTTTTAAAAAACTTCGTCAGTCGAATTACCGTTCAGATGCCTTTGATATCAACGAACTCCAGCGAGTTATTAATCGTTACGCAGACCCTGCTCTTAAAGGTCAACTAGCTCGTGTAATGCGCAACAATTGGTGAATAATGGGTAACTAGAAACTTACCTACCTCCTTTGTATAGTTCTTGCCTGAGTTTATAGTAGGGCCTGTAGAAGATACAGGTTAAACTAGAGTATCGCTCTAACCCTACTTTCCTTTCATGAGTAACGAGGAATTTCAATATGGCAAAAAATAAAGATTTCGATTTAGAAGCTTTTAAAGCTACGCTACAATTAGCCGATACGCCGCTCAAACCTGACAAATTTGTGGTGTTGGATGAGTGTTTACATTCTGTTTTAGGAGTCCCAGGACCCGCTTTAGGACACATTACGCAAGTTTTTGGTCCCAGCGACTCAGGAAAAACCAGTTTGATGTTTCACACTGCCGCTAAAGCTCAAGAACAGGGCATTTTACCTGTAATAAATATTACAGAAGGTAAAATCGATTGGGATAGAGCTAAAGCTATGGGATTCGACAGAACAAACGCAATTATTAACGAGAACTGCGATTTTCTTGAAGATGTTTTTTCTTTTCAAGATAAAATTATTGCTGCTGTCTCAAGTGGTGAGCTCCCTAGAGATGTCATGTTATTTTTTGATTCTGTAGGAAATACTTTAAGTAAAGATGAAGTCATAGTTCAACCAGACGGTACTTGGGAAAAAAAATCTACTATGATGAAAGCTGCGAAAGTTATTAGCGAAAATATGCGAACACTTTCAAAGAAAATCAACGACACTAGAAAAATAAGCTATCCTAAATCGGTAGGAATGTTTATCATCAATCAAGCCTACACGCAGCCTCCGGCTTTTCCAGGAGGAAAACCTAGTCAGGTCCCTTATGGCGGTTCATCGATCTGGTACAGATCTTCTTTAGTTTTACGTACTAAAAAAGCCAAAAAGCTAACCGCAAAAAAAGACGGAATAGAATTAGGTTTCGGTATAGTAGCTAGAATATCCGTTGATAAAAATCACATATCAAATACTACTAACAGCGGAGAATTTGTCATTACTTCGGACTCTATAATTCCGAACGAAAAGAAAGCTGTAGCGGCTTACAAAGAAAAACATAAAGCCGACTGGGGTTCTGCTACTATTACTGCAGAATCTTTAGAAGACAGTGACGATACAGATTTTTAAATGAAAAAGAATTTAAATCTGAAAGAGAGTGAAGGAGAACCTTATGCCGCCTACTAATTTCTTTGATCAAATTAAAAAATTCAACAAAATGTACAATATGCCGGAAAATGGTAAATTTGATTTAGTTGGTCGTTTAGAAAATTTTCATCTTATTGTCGATGAAGAGCTTGAAGAAATAAACGATATTTTAGACAAAGCAAACGGACCTAGTATGGGAGAGCTTTCCAATGAATACACAGAAAGCGAGCTCAAAGTTGACGTTGCTGATCTTTTAGGAGATATTATTGTGTATTGTGCTTCTGAAGCTGAACGTTGGGGCATTCCTATTGATAAAGTACTCAATATTATCATGGAAAGTAATTTTTCTAAACTAGACGAGAATGGAAATCCTATTTATGACGAACGAGGAAAACTTCTCAAAGGCCCCAATTATTGGAAGCCTGAAGCTAAAATTAAAAAACTACTTGAGCAATAATAAATGAGCCGTAGCCGTAAAGGCAAGCGTCCTGTAGGGGACGGAGAAATAAAAGAAATTCAACGCTTGAAATTAGAAAATCAAAAATTAAAGAAGCAAATCGCTTCGCTGCGAAAGCAACTTAATCGTATTGACATAGATCGTTATCAATATATTAAAGATATGTTGGAAAATCAAGCTGAGGAAGATCAACAATTTGAAGTGGATCGAGAATTAGACGATATTAAAAAGCATTGGGAATGCGAAGTATGTGCAAGAGACTACTTGCGGATTATAGTAATACGAAAAGGTAACGGAGTATTTTATATGCGCCGCTGTCCTACTTGTATGCATAAAACCAAACTTAAGAAGTTTACACACGAAGTTGAAGGAATAGATAGCGAAGGGCAAGTTTACACTAAGAATTATTCGTTTGACGATGAGGACGAACAATGAATTTGTTTGCTCGAATAAAAGATTGGTGGTTATGGAGAAAAGCTCTCAAGGATTTTGATAAAGAAGTCATTCAGAACGTGAATATGTGGGGAAGGTCAGACCCTATTTCTCACGTTCAAGATGACGAAGCTGCAAAGCAAAAGCTTTATAACGGTTTGACGTTAATGAAGCGAAGACTTAAACAAAGCATGAACGGCTTTGATCCAACGCTTTATTTAGCTAAATATTACAGCAATGAAGCTGATTTACTAGCTCTAGCTAAAGACGAAGATAGCTCAAAAAAAGCTCTAAGAGAAACTAAAGAAGCTGCCTTTGTCTATAAAGGAACGGACCTAAAGACAGAAAATGATAAGCTTAATATGGTTGACGAAAGAATCAGCCATTATAATAAGTTACAAAAAAACATAGAAAGTAGAGCACTTCTTCGTCAAGCTAGAACAGCTTACAATAACGGTAATTTAGACGAGCAACAAAAACTTCTTAAAGAATGGAACTCTCGTTATGGAAAATTTAGAAACTATTAAACAAGATATAGAAAAAGCAAAAAAGAAAAAAGGTATAGCAGAACTACATATTAAGACAGTAAATATTTTGTTTTTAGATGTAAGTTCTACCTGTACGGGGTATTCTATAGTCTCGATCGAACTAGGAAACAAAGTTGCTCCCGTTACTTTCAAAAAGGCTGGTTGTATTTGGTTCGGCCCAGATTGGGACCATCAAACTAAATACTCTTACATTTTTAACGCTATTTTAACTTATTTTGAAGTAGCTGAAAATATTGATCTAATTATTCACGAGACTTATTCGATCAACAAGGATAGAATGATGGGAGTTTTAGTTGTTCCTGAGATGATTGGAGCAATTAAAACGGCAGCAAAAGAAAATGGAGTTAAGGTCGACAATATTCCCCCTCAAACGTGGCGAGCTCAGATTGGACTAAAGCCTGTAATTACGGCAGGAAAGAAAGACTACAAAACTCCTTGTAAAGATATTGTCAATAAACTAATCTCTAACGTTCCTTCAGAAGTAGTGTCAAATATTACCAATAAGAACCGAGCTACTCCGTCCGACCTATATGATGCCATTGGAATAGGTTTAGGCTGGCTAAAGAAGAACGGTTATGGTAATATCGTCTATGACAAGTGTGAGTTTAATTCTCATATAGGAGCATTAGAAGAACGTGGATAAAAAGGATTTAGTTACTACCATACGAGCTTGGAATAAGAGTAAAATTAGACCTGGCAGCTTGGTAACTGGTAAAGATCCTAAAACTCACGAAATGTTTCACGGCCTAGTACAAGAAGTTCACACGCTTAAAATAGTTTGTTGGGGAGTTCTGTTTAATCCTGACGGCACTTTTAAAAAAGAAGTCGAGTGGATAGTGTCTTCTATTGATAAAGAAGAACTAAATTTATTGAAATATTAAGGAGTTCGGTATATGAATCTATGGATAAAGGATCCCAAGACACAAGAAGCCAGCGTCAGCCTTTCTTTGCTCGTTATTACTTTCGTTGGAACTATAGGAGCAGCTGTTTTACATATGGCGGATGTAGTTAAAGATACAAGCGTAATGTCTGAAATGTTTTACGCAAATCTGGCTTTATATTTCGGCCGTCGCTTCAATATCGGCAATAAAACTATCTCAAGTGAGAAAACTGAGTGATTAAGTACCTACTTTTAGTATTTATGCTGATGGGCTGCGACTCTGTGCGGCCCAAGACAGTTAAAGATTTTAAAACAACTGCTGTTAAAATTCTAAATGATAGAGGAAATGGAGGTTCTGGAGTTATTTATAAATCTTCTCCAGAAGGAACTTCTATCTTAACTAATGCTCACGTGTGTGCAATTATCGCATCCGGTGGGAAAATTGTATACGACAAGCATTATCCTATTATCAAATATAAAACTTCTAAAGAGCACGATTTATGTTTAATTTGGATACAGCCAAATCTAAAAGTAAATACTTTCGTAGCTCCTCTGCCTCCAGAGCAAAGCTCTCCTGCCTTCGTCTCCAGCTACCCTTCCTTATATCCCCATATGGTAAGTATGGGGCACGTCTCCGGAAAAGAAATCTCCTTTGTCACTTATGGTTATAGAGAATGTACAGAAGAGGAGTTGCAAAAAACTCCTGTCGTCTGTATCATAAAAGGTAAGGCTCTAATGCATCGCAGATGGTCTCAAGTAGTAAGTGCCCTGGTCTCTCCTGGAAGCAGTGGAGGAGCTGTTTTTGACGCTTCTGGAGAGCTTATAGGATTAGTGTATGCTACTAAAGGGGACTTAGGTTATGCTCTAGTAGTTCCTTGGAATTATTTGTATTCTTTTGTGAAAGCTGAATATAAATATTTAGATTGGGAATATGCCAATAAACCTTTAATTCCTAAATACTCTAATGATGGAATAGATTCTATAGATAATTGGGAAAAAATTATTGATTTTATAGAAAGGAAGCAACAGTGTTTAAAATTCTGTCCTCAATTTTAATATTTTTATTTACTTCTAAAGTACTGGCCGATTGTAAACCAGTAACTCCTATTAAAACTGGAGAAGTAGCCCCGTGCCCTGGTTTTATTTTTAGCCCTGAGAAAGAGCTCCAGCTCCGGCAAATGAACGAAGATTATAAACTAACTAAACAGCAGATAAAGATTTATTTAATTCAAAAAGAAAATTATCGTAAAGAACTCGAAGTTACTGACACTATTATTCGAAAAGAAGAACAAAAAACTAGACTGTGGCAACTAAAAGCTGAAGATAGTACGGCTAAGCTAGTTAAAATTCAAGAGCAGCAGAATTATCGAGATTGGATATTTATGTCTTTTGGTGTAGCTCTCACTTTAGGTACTGGTTATGTAATCAATAAAACTTCTGAACAAGGAAAATAATATGTTCGTAGTCGCTTTAGTAATCGTGATAATCGCTTTGTTGTTTTGGATTGATTGGCAAAATGGAACTATGAGTCAATTAAAAGACAACAATAAATTTCATTCTGATAATCATATTGAATACAAAGCAGAATTGGCGAAAGTGGATAATTTGCTAAAATTAGCCAACGAAAATGCAGAGTTGATGAATCAAAAATACCTAGAACAGACAGAAAAAAATAAAGAACTTCTTTCTCAAAAAAAATCCAGTGAGACTCGACTTGGACAAACTACAGAACATTTAGTTCCTTTTTTAGAAGAGTGTAAACATGCTCCAGCGAATATGAAATTTTTAGGAATGCCTATAGATTATGTAGTATTTGATCTAGATCAAGGAGAAATCACCTTCTTGGAAGTTAAGACAGGTAACGCCAAAGAATCTGCTCGTCAACGCACAATAAAAAATATTATAAAATCTGGTAAAGTCTTTTACGAGACTATGAGAATTAGTGACAAAGGGGTTATTTCTAAAAAAATAAATAACGATCCATGAAACATGAAAGGTAGAGAAAATATATGGGAAAATTAAAAGAATTCTTTGGTTACGTCCTTGCGTTGATAGTTGGGTTGTTTGGAATTTGTGTGTATGTCTTGAGCCGCCGAGGAGAGGCTATAGAAGAATTAAAAACAACTGTAGCCTTAGCAAAAACGAACAAAGAAGCCGACGTCTTGGAAGCTCAAGTCAAAGACCTCAGAACCAACAAAAATAATCTGGCGAAAGAAAATGAAGAGCTTGACAAAGTTCTCAAAGAGCTAGATACTAGGCGAGTAGAGATGAAGGAAGAAGCTACTAAGCTCACTAACCCTCAAGATATTGCTGATTACTGGGCAAACAACTAACAAGAGGAACTATGAAATCTCTGGAAGATATTGCTAAAAAAATGTTTAGTGATTTCGCTAAACGTAAATCAGGATATTACCTAGACTGGAAATATGTATCTCCTGAGCGTAAGTTAGAGTGGATGAAAGAAGTCGCAGATACTTATCTAGAGTGTTTAAAGAACTTGAAACAAGATCTGAGTATCGGTAAACTACCTTCTCCAGGTGCCCCTTCTTATGAGCGAGGGATGGTCGCAGGAATGGCCAATGAGGCACACAGACTGAACGAGCGTATTTCCGCTATGGAAATTCAAGTAACTGATCAATTGGCTGATTTTATTGAGAGAGAGGCTAGTAAAGATGTTGATTAATGTTACTGGAAAAGTAGACCCGTCGCATGACGATATTGTCTTAGCTACTGGTCTTTGGGATCAGACTTCTAAAGAATTTTATGACATTACTCTACGCTCTGCTTTAGATGAAATTCTTATGGGAGAGGACATTGAAGTAGCTATTTATGAAGTTGACCTACAAAAATCAATAGATGACACAAAATTGACTAAGTTTACAGCGTGGACAAAAACAAAAGTTATATTTCTAATGCAAGGAATTGGTTATACTGATAGTTTATTGGAATATGTACCTAGAAATCCACAGAGGCTAGCTTGAATAGTATTAAACATATTCCAATTGGAACAATAGTTAATGTTATAAATAGCCCTCGAATATGTTGGCAAATATCAGACGCATATCTTGCATTCTCTGACGAACCTCCTTTATATTGGGTTCGAAATTTGGACACTCAGTTACTAGACGGTACTTTTAAACACTCTCAATTAAAGAAAGACGAAATTGGACAACTACTTTATGGCTAAAGACAAACAAAAAGAACAAGATCACGAAGACAGAGACTTTGTTGAGAATTTTGAAAAATTCGATAACAAAAAGAATAACAAATATCTTCGTAACAAAAAGAAAAAGAACAAAAAAACGTACGTAGAAGACCTAAAGGAAGACCAATGGAACTGAGATACGTTAAAGGTAATTTGTTCGACGTAGCGCCGCAAGGAAGCTATCTAGCGCACGCTTGCAACACCCAAGGTAGTTGGGGAGCAGGCATCGCTAAAACATTTCTTAAAAATTATCCTGAGGATTTTACTGAATACAGTGTATATTGTGACGCCGAAGATATTATAGGCACTACTTTAATTACTAAAAATAAAATTATTTGTTTGCATACTTCTACTTTCTACGGTAAAAAAGTAAATACTGGAGCTCAAATTCTAGTCAATACTTTTAATGCTTTAGAAGACTTAAGTGCGCAATTACCAGCGAAAGCTTCTGTTTATTCTAATAAATTTAATTCTGGCCTGTTTAATGTTCCTTGGGAGCACACTGAATATATTCTTGAGGAGTTTTTAAAAAATAGGTCAGATATTTCTTGGGTAGTCTGTGAAGTATGACAAAATATGAAATAGCCAAGTTACTACCCAACGATAAGATCAAATTCAAGTCCAAAACACTAGAAAAGACTTTCTGTTTAAAAAATAAAATCTATAATGTCGAGCCGGGCTGGAAGGCCGAGTGTCTAAAAAGTACTAACCCTAATACACTACTTGGTTTAGATTGTTATTTATATGAGTACATGTTAGAATCTGATTCTTATAATATTTACTATGACACTCTTTTGTATAAATTATTGTACGAGTAAACATGACACGTAATCAATTTAAGAAATTAAAAGTCAATGATTTACTCATTGCCAATAAATCCTTTAGTATTATGAAAGACAAGGTATTTAGAGTAATTGAAATCCATAATACTTATATTCAAATTGAACAAGTATTTTACTTGTCAAATGAAGCACTACCTTATAGACTGACAGCTTCTGAACCAGCTTATTACGATCGTTATTATCCTAGTGCCGTATTTTCGTTACTATATTTATAAGCAACGGAAAAATAAATGACCAAAAGAGAATTTAACAAGTTACAAATAAATGATTTAATTGTTGTTTCGTCTAACTCTCATGCAAAAGGAGTTGTGTTACGACTAACGAGTAAAACAGTCGATGGCTTTGAAGCACAAATAATAAGTGATCCTAATGATCAGGAAGTATTGTCTAGACCTTGGCTTGTTAATAAATACGAAAATTATAGTAAATATTATCCGTCTAATATTTTTTTATTCCTATATACATGAAGATTTCACATGACTAAACAAGAATTTGATCAATTACTCATAGGAGATCTGTTAGTCGTTACAGGCTCTCTTTCTTTAAAAGGAACTGTTGTACAAATAACAAGTACAATACCCGACGGTTTTGCAGGAAAAGTATTGATGGAGCATAATAATGACTTCCGGAGTCTAGACCCTTGGCCTATTAAGATGTATACAAACTATAGTAAATTTGAACCGTCGAATATTTTCTCGTTTCTGTATCTTTAGAGGGCTGGATGACAAAAGAAGAATTTAAAGAGCTTCAGATTGGAGATTTTGTACAAATATGGGCAATGTCTAGGCTTTTTAAAGGAGAGGTTTTTAGAGTTGTGCGAAAAAGTCCTCGTTACGAAAATGGATATGAAGTTACTGGAATAACTATACAGAAAACTACGACTATGTTTAATTCAAAAGCTTGGCAGAAATTTGTTCCCACAACAATATTTTCTTTATTGTACGTATGAGGAAACAATGGATGGAATTACTCACATAAATATTTATTCTAAGGGCCGGACTTTTTTAGGTCAGGCCCTTTCTAATTTTGCGGATACTCCTATAGAGACGGTAGACGGAACTTTCAGATCTATAGAAGGTTATTGGTATTGGTTGGGTTGTTCTGATATGTATCCGTATAAAGAAGATTTTAGAGTTTTGGTTGGAGCGGAAGCTAAAAAACGAGGCAGAGAAGCAGGAGCCAGAGATTGGTTAGAGGCTCCTTTATTTAAATTAAAAATTTATAACGCAATGTTAACAAAGCTTATACTACACGATGATATACTGCTAAAGTTTTTAAATAATAAATTACCTTTTAGACATTATTATATTTTTAAGAATAAAATAGTGGAGCCCAAAGAAGGCGAATGGATAATTAATATGTGGACCTTTTTACAGGGAGAATTATGCAAAAGCCAGGCTACCATTTAAATACTATTCCTAAAGGAACTTTTGGAGGTTTCTCTAAAATTTTAGAAGAAGTAGCTGAGTGTCAAGATGCTATAGAACAAGACAGTAAAATTATGCTTGCCGTAGAATTATCGGATCTATACGGAGCTTTAGAAGGATTCGCTTTAAAGCATGGACTTACTATGTTAGACTTGAAAACAATGAGCGACATCACTCAAAGAGCTTTTATTAACGGTCACAGAAAGCCTAAAAATGATTGAGTATAAAAACTTAGCGGACGCTCAAAGATATTATTCTGATTTGGGGTACAAATACTTAGAAGTCCCTTGGCTGACTACTAAAGAAGTAGCTGAAATCACAGCTCCAGTTGGAGTACAATTCCACACTGTGGCAGAAAAGAATAAAGTTTTAGTGGCTTCTGGAGAACAGTCTTTTCTATATCTTATGGTTAAAGGGTACTTACCAGAAGGTAAATATCAATGCATAACTCCTTGTTTTAGAGATGATAGTAACGGAATTTTTCATCGTAAGAATTTTATGAAACTAGAATTACTCGATACTACCCCAACAGCTAATGAAAATGATCTGACAAATCACGCTCTAATGTTCTATCGTCGTACTTTGAACGAGAATGATCTCAACGTTATTCATAATCAACATCAAGGAGGATTTGACATTGAATACAAAGGAATTGAGTTAGGTTCTTATGGTACACGTCAACATCAGTATTTAAAGTGGGCGTATGGCACAGGTTGTGCTGAGCCTCGACTCTCTTACTGTCAGAGGTTTTAAATGTACGTAGTAAAACTAAAATACAAAGAAAGTAATGAGATTTGTTACGCTAATAATTTCGATATTTTAAATCGAAAAGAACTACGAAATGAGCGTATAGGTAATTTTTCTTGGTTTAAATTATCTTTAGCAGCCGCTAAACAAGTTTACAAAAACATGTGCGAGCAAGAAGTAGCTCCTGTTGATAATCAGTATGGTTGGGTTGATCCTAACAGAAAGCTCGAATACATTTCAATAGTGGAGTTATCAAATTATGAACCTCATTCAGAGTATCAAGTACTAGAATACAGGGAGTTTAAATGATTAGTGCAGAATTGTTGCAAAAATTATACGCTATACAAGAAGCGGCTGAGAAAGTTATTCAACATCAGTGCCGGATTGACGATGGTCTGGACGACCCTTATTATACTTTAGCCGTCGCCTTAGAATCCTACCAAATGGACTTAGAAGACGCTTCGAGGTAATATTATGAGATTCGTAATAGCTGGTAGTAGAGATTTAGACGAAGAATTGTGTTTTAATTTCTTATGTGAATTAAATGAAAATAATCACGCTCTAGCTAAAGCTACGCAGATAGTTTCAGGAAAAGCTCCAGGAGCAGACAGAGCTGGAGAACTATACGCTGATAACCTAAGTTTATCAGTAAAACCTTTTCCTGCAAAGTGGGACGATTTAACCGTTCCAGGAGCAGTAATAAAAATCAATAAATACGGTAAAAAATATAACGCCAAAGCTGGACACGACAGAAATAAAGACATGGCTGTTTATTGTGACGCTGGCGTAGTTTTAATGAAAAAAGGAGGAAGTCCTGGCAGTAAAGACATGATCAAGCTACTTGAAGTTAATAATAAAGTTGTATATGTTTTTGAATTGAATAAAAATAACAAGTTCGTGAATGTTTCTTTGGGCTTGTTCGAATAAGGAGCGCTTAATGTCTTTAATAACTTTCAGGGCTAATTTTAGGCCCTTTCAATATAATAAAGCTTACGAATTCTTGAACGCTCAGGACGATCACTTTTGGACACACAAGCAGATAGAAGTTGCAGCTGACGTTCAACAATACAACACAGCTTTTACTGAAGCAGAAAAACACGGAATCAACACCGTATTAAAATTATTCACTGCTTACGAAATTCATGTTGCTAACTTTTGGATTGACGTAGTTTATGCTTCTTTTCCAGTTCCCGAAATTAGACTTATGGCACAGAGTTTTGCTTCTATGGAAGCTCAGCATGGATTATTTTATGACAAGCTTAATGACGCTTTAGGACTGTCTACTAAAGACTTTTATTTATCTTTCATGAACGATCCGGCAATGAAACAAAGAATGCAAGACATAGAAGATTATTTAGCTTTGGGCAAAACTTCAGATTTTAAAAATAAAGCTAAAGCCCTTGCTGCATTTTCTTTTGTAGAAGGAGCTATTCTTTATAGTTCTTTTGCTTTTCTTATGTCTTTTCAACAGCCTCCAAAAAATAAATTACAAAATGTTTTTACTGGATTAAGCTACAGCGTAAGAGACGAAGCTATTCATTCTGACGCTGATTCTTGGCTGTTCAATACTTTTATCGAAGAGCAGAACATTTCTTTAGAAGAATTAAAGCCTGCCATTATTGCTATGGCACAAACTAGTTATGATATTGAAGCTACTATTATTGATAATATTTTTACTAAAGGTAAAATTGAAGGTATTACTGATCATCAACTTAAAGAGTTTGCTAAATCTAGAATTAACAAGAAATTAAAAGATATAAAAATTGATCCTATTTTTGAAGTAAAATATAATCCTATTTCCAGCTGGTTTTATAAGTCCATCAATGCAATTGAATTTACTGATTTCTTTTCTCGCTCCGCAACAGCGTATACCAATGATTGGAATTTCTCTAAAATAGGAAAATGGTAATGGCCCTATACAAATCAGAAGAAAAACTTAAATTAAAAGAAGAACTCAAAAAACTACAAGCAGCTGGAGAAGCTCCAAGCTGGATGCAATGGTTTTCTTGGGCGATGTTAAAAGAAGAATATTTAAATGGTTGCTCTTCACCCAAAGAACGCTATCGGCAAATAGCCGCTGCAGCTGCCTCCTATCTTCCAGAAAATAAAGATCTCTGGGAAGAAAAATTCTTTCAACTAATTTGGAAAAATTGGTTAAGTCCTAGCACTCCTGTACTAGGTAATTTAGGAACTAGTAGAGGAATGGCAGTAAGTTGTTCTGCTGCTATAGTAAATGATACTATGTGGGACATAGCCTACACAGATTACGAAATTAGTATGTTATCCTCTCAAGGATTTGGTACTGCTGCTTTTTTGAACGTTAGAAATGGACATAGTCCTATTTCATCTGGAGGAAAAACTAATCATGTTCAAGATTGGATAGAAAAATACTGGAGAACTCAAAATACTGTTAGTCAGGGAGCTTTACGAAGAGGCTCTACTGCTCTTTATTTAGATTTTTGGCACGCTGATTTATTAGACATTCTTCCAATGTTAGAAACTCATGATAAACTCCATCTGGGAATCATTTGCGATGATAGTGTAAAAACCGCTCTTGAAAATAATGATTTCAAAGCATTTAATATTTACAAAAATATTCTTACGTGGCGAGCTAAAAAAGGTAAGCCTTATATTATTTTTATTGACAACGCAAAGCGACAAGATCCGGACTGTTATAAACAGTTAGGACTTTCTTCTAAGCAGTCAAATTTGTGTTCTGAAATTTTTCTGCACACAGACTCCGAACATACTTTAAGCTGTGTGTTATCTTCTATGTGTGGACATAATTTTGACGAGTGGAAAGATACTGACGCTGTATTTGAAGCTACAGTATTTCTAGATTGTATTGCACAAGATTTAATTGAAAGAGGCTCTAAAATTAAAGGTTTGGAGCGAGTAGTTCGCTCAACTGTCAAAGGTAGAGCTTTAGGGCTTGGTCTCTTGGGCTTTCACAGCTATTTGCAAAAGCATATGATTCCTATGGATGATCTTAGAGCTAAATTCCACAATAAAATTATATTTGAACACATGCAAAAAGAGACTTTACGAGCTTCTCAATTTATGGCACAGTGGTTAGGAGAGCCGGAATGGTGCAAAGGAACTGGACTACGTAATACACACAGAACAGCGGTCGCTCCAAATACTAGCTCAGCTTTCTTTTCTGGAGGTCAAAGTCAAGGAATTGAACCTCTAGTGGCAAATGTGTTCACTCAGAAATTATCTAAAGTAGGTGCAGTAGATAGAATGCCAGCTCAATTAGTTAAAATTCTTAAAAACAATAACAAATACAACCAAGAAATTATTAATTCTATTGTAGATAACAAGGGTTCTGTTCAACATTTGGAATTTTTAACTCCAGACGAAAAAGCAGTATTTAAGACGGCTTATGAGATAAACCAAAAAGTACTGATTGATTTAGCAGAACAACGCCAGACTTTTATTTGTCAAGGGCAATCTCTTAATTTATTCTTTTCTGCTACCGAAGATGAAAATTGGATTCACGAAGTTCATAAATATGCTTTTGAACAAACTAAACTAAAGTCTCTTTATTATGTTAGAACTATGTCAGGTATAACTGCGGACAAAGACGATTCTTGTTTAGCTTGTGAAGCGTAAGATTTGACGAAAGTAAAATGCGTAGACTAAGAGTAAAAAAGAAACAAAAGAAGAAAGATTTCGAAGAATTACCAAAACAACTCTCTTCCGGTCGTTGCGTTATTTGTGTGGATAAAATAGACTGTTGTATGTCGTGTATTCGTAGATCACGAAAACCTAAAAGAAGTTCAAAAAATGAAAAACAAAGATCAAAAAATCGCAGGGCAAAGCGCAAAGACGACGTGGATTGACGAATTATCAACTCATGCTACTCCTGCAATGTTGGATTATTTGAAGTCTATTGTTGATCAACGCCACGGCGTTGCATTTGCCGCTACTTACTCAAAGCCAATGGATGGTTTCCAAGCTATACTTGATCAAGTGTGGTTTGAGGAAATATCAAAAAAACCAATAGGAAAACTTTTATATGCTTAATTTATTACGTAGGCTACTGTGTCCGTGTAAACATGACTGGAGTAAGTGGGAAATTTATTACGCTTATGGTAGTTGGATGGGACAACGAAAAACATGTAGTAAATGTAGCTTAGTAAAGACGAGGGTTATGTGAAAGTAGTACCTAAATGGTCTGAATATTTTATGGAAATCGCCAAAGCAGTTTCTAAAAGAAGCAAAGACCCACAAACACAAGTAGGCTGTGTTATTGTAAATAAAGACAATCATATCATCGGTACTGGATTTAATGGATTCCCTAAAGGTTGCGTAGAAACAGAAAAAAACTGGGAACGTCCAGAAAAATATAAATGGGTTATTCATGCGGAATTAAATAGTTTATTGCATTCTACGTCTGATGTAAAAGGAGCCACTCTGTACACAACTCTTTATCCATGTCCTGAATGTAGTAAAGCTATTTCATCGGCTGGAATTAAAAAAGTAGTTTATTTAGACGATAAATATAAAAATGACATTTCTGAAAAAATTCTAAAAGAAATGTCAGGAATCGCAGTAATTAAGTTAGGTCAAAATTCTTAAATAACGAAGGTCATACTATTTTTAATAGTTTACCGTGTTGTTGAGTTTGTACTAGAGCTAAATTAGACATGCCTTACGATGATTTTATCAAATGGATAAAACGTCTGAAGAAGGAGGAGATTTGATGGGAGAAGTAATTACGCTGCAACGCCTTAAATTAGGCGAAGTAGTCGATATGGAGTTAGACGACGGAATACGTTTCAAATGCGAAGTTCATAAATACGTAGGCGACGGAGTATATCAACTTAGAGCTTTAGAAGGTCCCCACAAAAACAGACTTCTAAACTTTGCTCCAGATTGGAAAAGAGAAAGTTAATGAGTAACCAAGCTTACGAACGTCTCCACAAGCTAGTAGGATTTTTAGTTAACAATAAAATTCTATCCGAACAGAAACTGGCTACTATGTTCGAAGTTACTCTTGAAGAGTTTGAAGCTGAATTCGTAGACGACATAGATCAATAGCTTTAGGGCCTTGTGTGCGATAGCATGCAAGGCTTTTATTTTTGTTGACGTACGAAATTAAATCTGAGATACTGTTCTTCGTTGAAAGTGAATGTAACCGCCAGTAGCTCAATGGTTAGAGCAACACTCTTATAAGGTGCGGGTTGGGGGTTCGAGTCCCTCCTGGCGGACCATTTTCGTACAACTTAACTAGGAATTAATTGTGAATCAAAAAGTAGTAAAAGAATTAAATAAATTAGCTGACGCTCTAGGACTCTGTAGAGGAGAAAGAGAGCGCCTTAAAGATAATTGGGCCAAAACTCCTAACAGATCTCTTAAAGACCTAAAAGACAGAGTTAAAAAAGTACTAGAACATACTGGAGAAATTGATGGCAAAGAAAGCTAAAAAGGTAGCGATAGACACAAAACCTTCAGTAGACTGGCTTTTTGATCCAATGTACGTAGGACTAAATATTCTAGAACCAGTAGGTTGGGATAAAGGAGATGATAATTACGAGTATTCTTTTTATCTAGAAAGAATTAGTCGAGAAGAGTTCGAGCTTCGCCTTATGGACAGCGTACTTGAGCGAGGGCATTTAAAACTATGATGAAAACGATTGACGATGTTACTAAAGCTATGATTAATAAAATGAAGAGTTCAGACGGTAAGCCTGCAGGAATGACTAGCGTTTATAAAGTGAAATGGTGGGTTAGATCCGATTCTTTTGATAATTCTCCTCTTCGAAGTGGCATTAGTAATACGACTACAAAGCTCCACAAATCTAAAGCTTTTTTGTCAAAAGAAAAAGCAGACTCTCTAGTAAAAGAGTTGACTCTCGCTTTTAAAACTCTAAATTACGACCTAGAAGGCGTAGTTGAAATTGAAGAGGAGTACGTAGAGTGAGTGATATTAGTAAACGTGATCTAGCTGGATATGAACCGTATCCTCACGATACGCACACAATTCCAACAGAAGCTCCGCAAGCTTCCCAAAAAACTATCGATCTAGAAGCTGCGGAAAAATTAAAAAAAGAGTACCTAGAAAATAAGAAAGTATCGTCGCCTGCTACGGAAGCTATGCGTTTTTCTGAAGACAAAATGCGATTTGACTTACTTCCTATTGAAGCTTTGGTAGAATTAACCAGAGTTTATCAAATGGGAGCTTTAAAGTACGATGACGACAATTGGCGTAAAGGAATGTCTTGGCGTAAAGTTTACAGACCGATTTTTAGTCATCTATTTAAATGGCTATCTGGAGAAGCTGTGGACAAGGAAACAGGCTGCCATCACTTGGCTATGGTGGCGTGGAATGCGCTTACTTTAGTTGTTTATGAAATCCGTAAGTTAGGAAAAGACGATCGAATTAAATTTAATATCGACGAAAACTTCAATTGGACAGATAATCATCTAGGTCTGGGACTTTCTCCAGAAAAAATGGAACAACTTAAACTTAAATATAAACAACAAAGGGAGAGCCATAAATGAGTACCGCTGTAGTCACGCCTGAAGGCGATCTTCTCATTCAAGACCAAGAAGAACAACTACTTATTAAAAACGAGTTCGAAGAAAAACCGGCTACTGTTAAAACTGGCCGACGAAAAGTTCGAAAAGACAAAGGTAAGAAGCGAGCTCCGTACAAAAAGAAAGCCAAAGTAGAAGAAGGGGTTTAGTCATGGGAGTAGACGTACACGCAGTTGCTGGATTTTGTGTAAATCTTCCAGAGACTGTAGTAGAAAAACTTCTGGAAGAGGATGAAGACCTAGAAAACGTTCTAAGCGAATTAGAGCTAGAGTATGAATATGTCGGTAATTCTTATTCTGAAGACATAGAACCTAAACTAATCTTTCGGCCGATTGAGTGCGCTAATTTAGACGCTCAATTATCAAACTGGCTCGCTAAAGTCAACAAAGCCCTAAAAACTAGTTTTACTGTTTTTGACGTCTTCTTTTTAGAAGATACGTATTGGAGTTAATTATGCACAAGAGTAATTTATTTTGAAAGCGTCTAAGCAGTGGTACGTTTATTTATTGGTTAATACTATAACTAAGCGTACCTATATAGGCTGTACCACAGATCCAGCTCGTCGTCTCCGACAACATAACAGTCAGCTTGTGGGCGGAGCTAAGGCTACTACAACTCATTGGGCTGGGCATTGGATTTTGCATAGGGTTCTTTGTGGATTTACTGGCCGAGGGGAGGCTATGAGGTGGGAAAAAATTCTCAAGAATAGAGCTAAAGGCTTGGTAAACAGGAGTCACGCTTTCCATAGCCTAGCTCACGGTAAGTGCCCTAAAGGTAAAACAATGCTACCTGTTCCTAAGTATATTACGTTGGAGAAATTATGAACGACGAAATTCATGTTAAAGTCTCCGGAAAAGCTGTCTACAAAGCTGTTAAGAATTATTTGGACAGTTCCGAAGAACTGGGCAATACTATCAAGGAACTTACAAGTAAGCACCTCGAAAATATTATTAAAAATAAAATGGAAAGCATTCTGACTAGAATGGACTATGAAGTTCAGTATAAACTTAAACAAGAATTAGATAAAATAGTTCGCAAAGAAGTTGAAACCAAAGTTGCTGGTTACATTGCCACGGGAATTAAAAAAATGTTTGAAGGATAAAGGAAGTAATTTTAATGAAAAAACGTACTAAAAAAGTTGATCAAAAACAATTCGACGACGTACGAGATAAAACACTAGAGTATCGAGATTTTATTATTGCGAACTATCCCGACAAAAGTTCCGCAGAGTACACTCGATTGGTCGATGATCTAAAACAATTTTTGTCTTACGGTAAATGGGAGGTTAGCCTTGACGATTGAAGCAAAAATTATTTGCGACTCAGTTGGACCTAATGGAGTTCGACTTACTACGTTTGTTCTTAAGTATCCCCGTTTTGTTCATTGTTTTGACGAAGAAACCGAAGTTTTATGTGAAATAGATGGAATTAAAAAATTTTTACCTTGGGCAGAAGCTGTAAACAAAAAACCCAAGATAGCTAATTTTCACAAAGATGGAACTATAACTTTCTCACATCCAAACGCTTGGATTGTTAAAGAAGTAGAAAATGAGAGTATGGTGTCTATAGAATCACAAAGAATTTCTATGTTGGTTACAAAAGGACACAGACTTTACGTAGGCAGTAGAAAGGCTAAAAAGGAAAAATGGGAAATTATTGAAGCCGAAGAAATGTTAGACAAGCATACTCAAAAACGTTTTATTACTTTTGGAAATATCGAAACAGGTGAAAATCTAGGAAAATTAGCTAATCTTCTTGGGTTTTTTGTAGGAGACGGCTCCATTCCTACAAAAGGAAATCAAGTAATTTTTCATTTAAAAAAAC
>ERZ761590.6-NODE-6-length-99317-cov-10.168765_pt1 | contig 99317 bp, 143 predicted proteins | sample MGYA00511880_ERZ761590 | MGnify/ENA primary metagenome ERZ761590 (study PRJEB28899, sample SAMN03785555) | bioreactor sludge metagenome | biome: EBPR Sludge; feature: EBPR Bioreactor; material: 0.22µm filtered reactor supernatant | place: Saint Lucia: Queensland... | reverse complement strand
GCACTGCAACGGCACGCCGAGCAGCAGCATCGTGGTAGCTTCATGGCATTGGAAGTGGTCTTTGACGTGGCGGTGGCACCTTGCGTGGTCGCCCGGAATTCCCGGGTGTCGGGGCGCACACTTCATGCGGACACATAGAAGTCAAGGATTCAACTTTCACGCAGGTGTAGACGTTCCTTTACTCGGTAGGTTATCGCTGCAGACGCAACCAAACATGCCGACTCGCGGAGTTCATCAGGAGAGGTAGTATATGTGTTTCAGCGGATATATCTTGGTACTGGTACTAGCTACCAGTTCCTCGGCCTACTCTGGGGCCACTACGGTTCAGGCCGAATTCGAGACCGAGCAACGTTGTATGGCTGCGGGTACTGCGATTAATGAAAACGCGCACAAGCGTGGTAGCCACGTACTGACTTGGGGCTGCTTCAAGCGCTAACATACGGTGGTATATATGGAATTCAAGATCACGGAAGACAAGGTTAATCGCATGCTGGAGAATAGCCTCCGGAAAGCTATCAGCGAGTACCTAGTAGGTGGGTACGGAATCAACGCTACCTTACGTAAAATGGTAGACGCGACTATTAAGAGGCAGGAGGCTGTCATAGCGGAGGCGATAGAGGATGCAGTCGCCAGAGCCGTAGTGTCGCCGGGGTTTTTGCAGACCGTCGAGAAAGAGATCGCTACTGCCATGGCTAATGTGTATCGCGGTTCGTTTGACGCAGTGGTCAAGGCCGCTGCTAAGCAGGCCGCTAATAACGAGGTTGTTGCCCGTCGCGTCGCGGAGCTTACGAGACAGGCAGCAGGGATACCAAACGATCCCGGCGTCTAGCCTAGTTTGCAATCGATTGCACACAGAACCCGCGCCAGTCGCGGGTTTTATTTTATCTACATGCCGAGTCTGTTGCCTTTTTACCACAAAGCCCCTATATTCTTTCCGGCAAACAACCATAAAGGTGCACGGAAATGGATACGGTCAAAACGTACTGCGCAAAAGTCGAGGAGGTTCATTCCGCCGACGACTATATTCTCTTGGTTAACCTTGGTGTAGATGGCCTATTCAAGCGCGTTCGCGTACGTCTGGCCGGCGTTGACACCCCCAATGCCTACAAGGCTTCTGCCGATACCGAGGCGGGCAAGGTCAGAGATGAGTGTAAGAAAATTCTTTCGAACCGCTGCCGGATTGAAGTAGTCTCGGAGGGTAAGGGCGGCTGGATTGTGCGTATGTACACGCATGAGACAGACACCGAAGTCATCTGCATTAACGATCTGCTGTGTAGTCGCGGATACGTATACAAGGCACCGTCCGGGGTGGCCCAGTGAGTACACATACCAAACACATCAAGCGCGTGCGTCGCAGTGGTGATGAAGGCAACGTTACTGCACGTGTCCGTCGCATCCGTATCGGTGTAAACCGCGCCGACCGCACACGCCAGAAAAGTAAAGATGACGGCCTGCTGCTGTCTGGCGGAGACTACCCGCTTACGCCTCCGTACGAGATATCAAGACTGTCTCAGCTTATCGAGACCAGTAACATGCTCAAGCAGTGCGTCGCGGCGATGGTAACGAACGTGGGTCTTTGCGGGTGGGAGGTGGTACCTGCACATCCGGATATCCCGATGGACCCGAACGAGAAAGAGGAGCTTGAGTCGTTCGTGGAAAGCCCGAACTCTGAAGAGAGTCTGACAACCATCCACGCCAAGATCGTCAACGACAAAGAATCTCTCGGCTTTGGGTTCCTTGAGGTGATCAGAGACACGCAGCGTCGTGTATCTATCCTTCGTCATGCCCCCGCAGAGACGACGCGCTTGTGCCCGAAGGACACCGAAGAGGTACTTGTCGAGTACGACGTGGCGCGCGGGCCTCGTGTTTCGATGGTCCGGGAGGTTCGCACTTTCCGCAAATACGTTCAGGTCGTAGGTGGTACCTATACCTACTTCAAGGAGTTCGGTGACCCCCGCAAGATGGACTATCGCACAGGTCGGTTTGCCAAGCGCGGGTCGCCTGTGGCGCCCGAGTACGAAGCTACCGAGCTTATCCATTACCGCCACCTGTCCCCTGACGCGTACGGCGTACCGCGATGGACGAACCAGATCCCGGCTATCCTAGGCTCTCGCGAGGCTGAAGAGGTCAACCTGCGGTATTTCGAGGACAATACGGTACCGCCCATGCTGCTATCCGTGGCGGGTGGCCGTCTTACTGCAGAGTCCTTCCGGTCACTGAAGCGTCTGATCGAAGGCCGGGGTGTGGGTAAAGAGCGACAGAACCAGATTCTACTTATCGAGGCTATCCCTGAACAGGAAAACCTTGACAGCAAGGGTACTGTGTCATTGCAGGTAGATAAACTGACGGACGCCAGACCCTCAGATGCGCTATTCAGTGCGTACGATGAGGCGAATCAGGCCAAGATTCGGTCTTCTTTCCGTCTCCCCCCGGTCGCTGTAGGGCTCTCGCAGGACGTGACATTTGCTACAGCCAACGTATCCACCTTCGTAGCAGAGTCGCAGGTGTATGCCCCTGAGCGGAAGGACTACGACGAAAAATACAACAAGATGATCGTCAATAACCGTAATGGGCTCAACCTCAAGACTGTCAAGCTGAAGAGCAAGAACCCGTCGATCACTAACCCTGAGATTCTTCTGAAGGCACTCACTGCCCTGAACGTAATGGGTGGCTTGACTCCGCGATCAGCACAGATTGCTGCAACCGCAGCGCTCAACACGGATATCGAACGGTACCCCGAGCCGGGAGAGGAAGGCTACGAAGAGTGGATGGACAAACCTATCGCCCTCACATTGCGCAATACCACGGCCAATACGCACAATGAGCAGTCGGTGAAAGATGACGAGGTGAAGAAGATCGAGGACGATGGTGACGTGGGCGCTATACAGCCTGAGCACGGGTCGGAGTAAGAAACATGCAATCGATTGCAAATTCCAAACTCAAGCGCAGGTCCGACAAGCAGTGGGACCGCATCGTGATGGCCGAAGTGTTGATCCCCGGCACCCCTAACGTGTTCGGCGATCTATGGACTGAGGAAGGTATCCAAGACGCTGTGCAGAAATACATGGTGCTTGGGTACATCATCGACGTAGAGCACGACATGGTGGATGTGACAGGTAAAGCCCACGTTGTCGAGTCGTTCATTGCGCGTGAGGGGGACACCACATTCATTCCCGGCTCTTGGGTCATCGGTATGTATATCCCGGACGATGATCTCTGGGACAAGGTACTATCGGGGGAGATTAATGGTTTCTCGTTCGAGGCCGTCGTATCTATGTTGGAGGGCGTGCTAGTATATGAGGACGACAACTTTCGAACCGGATACACTGAGCCAGACCCGTATGACGGGCATCGCCATCCCTTCGCCGTATGGGTGGATGACGATAACCGACCGACAGCGGGAGGTACGGAAGAAGTTGACGGTCATTCACACACCATTACTACCCACTCTGTGACCGATGAGGCCGAAGGTCACACCCACCGATTCACCATACTGCAGGAGGTGTAAAGCATGAGTACCGAAAAGAAACGCAACGTCAACGTACTGACCATGGATACTCCGAAATCACTTACGTTGACGAAGCACCCAGCCAATCAGATTGGTTTTCGCGTGGTCCGCAGCGATACCGGGGAAGAGACGATTGCCCGCCGCGTTCGCCGCGCCCGTTCCGACCAGAAAACCTCCTTCCTCTATATCGAGTTCCCCGCCGGCACCGCGCCTGAAGATGCCGCCAAAGAGGCCGAAGCGTTTGGCGTCAAGGGTTACGAGGTGATCGCCGAGGACGACCGCGTTATCGTGCGCCGTAGTGACTACGTTCTCAGCGATGCGCCGACCGTTTCGGTCAACATCGGCGGTGGGCGCAAGGTCGTTATGCTGCGTTCGGATATCAATGCCGACCCGGCACCAGACAGCGGTTTGCAATTGATTGCACTCAGCTTCGATAAGAGTGTGTATCGCTCCGACGACGAGGTTTCTCAGTACCTCCAAGACAAAGGTATTGACACGTCAGCCGGCGCCGTCGAGAATACCGACACGCACTACATTTTCCGGCGCAGTGATGTGAAAGCGGAAGGTACTGCCGGGAAGATCGAGGTTGATTCTGGTGTAACGGTTTCTGTGGTTCGCGCCGACATCATGGATGTCCCCGAACCTCTTCTGGTGGTGGTGAACGAGGCGGCATACGGTAGCTGGGGTTGGGGGCAGTTGGACTTCAGTGCAGCCATGGCCGATGTTGAGTTCTCTCGGATGTCGGACGAGGCAATCTACCGCCTTCGTGACGTACTGGAAAACATTCTCTTCTACAACCGTCTTCCGGTAGCTGCGCGTAAGGAGCTTATCGCTCGCGCTACCAGTCAATTTTCCAGCTTCATCGGTAGCCTGCTTGATGGGTTGCCGGAAGGTGTGGTTTTAGCGAGTCGTTCTGACAATCAAAAGGAGTCACAGATGAGTACCAAGAAAACTGAAGGCGAGGCCCAGACGATCACCCGCGCCGATGTCGAAACCATCGTTGCCGAGTCGTTGTCCAAGGCACTGCCGGATGCGCTGACGAAAGCGCTGGAAGGCGCGAACATCACCCGTTCGGAACCCACCCCCGAGCCCACCCCGGAAGATCCCGTTTTGAAGTCGCTGGAGAACATCACCCGCTCCCTCGGTGAACTCTCTACCTCGGTTACCGCCGTCAGCGACCGTGTTGGCAAGATCGAATCGACTACCGTTGTCCGCTCCGATTCGCCGGATGACGAAGATGACGACGATGACGATGCTGAGGGTGACGACAACGAAGCCACCAACAAGACCCGGAACAAGACCGCCAAGCGTACCGATGTGTTTGCCGGCATCTTCAGCCGCAATCTGCGCGCCTGATCACCACACCACCTTTACGAGGAGTAGCCATGACCACACGTAACAAAACCCTCCTGCAGCGTGCCGATATCGCACTGTCGGACCTCGCAGCCAACGGCGGTTTGCTGGATGCTGAGCAGGCGAATGCCTTCATCGACATGGTGATGGAGCAGCCCACCATCCTGCGCCGTGTTCGCACCATCCGTATGACCGCCCCGCGCCGCAAGATCAATCGTATCGGCTTCGCCAGCCGTATTCTGCGTGCCGCCCGCCAGACCGGGGGCGAGAACGACGACGGTACCAACGACCGCTACCTGCTGGCTTCGGAGCGCTCCAAGCCGACCACCTCGCAGTTTGAGATCAACACCGAGGAAGTCATCGCCGAGATCCGGCTGCCTTACGAACTGTTCGAGGACAACATCGAAGGCGACTCGCTGGAGTCGCACATCATGCGCCTGATCGCCGAACGCGCGGCAATCGATCTGGAAGAACTCGCACTGGCTGCTGACACCACCTCCGGCGACTCCTTCCTCGCCCTGCACGATGGCTACCTCAAGCGCATGAGCGTCAATGTGGTGGACAACCTGAGCGCAGGCATCACCCCGGCTCTGTTCAAGAACGGTATGCTCGCGATGCCGCAGAAGTACCTGCGCAATCTGTCCCAGATGTCGCATGTCATTTCTGTCGCCAACACGATCAAGTATCGCGACGTTGTTGCGCAGCGCGCCACCGGCTACGGCGACGCAATGCTGACCTCGCAACAAGCGATCAACGCCTACGGTGTGCCGGTCGATGCGGCACCGATGCTGGCCGCTGTCGGTAGCGGCAATCAGGGCTTCTTCACCTTCCTGCAGAACTTGGTGTTCGGTATCCAGCGCGACATTCGTGTCGAGGTTGACCGTGATATCCGCTCGCGTGAGTTCATCGTCGTGCTGACCGCACGTGTGGCCTTGGGCGTGGAAGACCCCGACGCTGCCGTGAAGTACGTCAACATCTGATCGTTGATCTTTCACAGGGGGCTTAGGCCCCCTTCTGTCTTCTGGAGGTTGTACCATGGCAATTGAACAAAATTCGCAACTCGGGGTAGGCGGTACCGGGATGCATGGCGCGGGTCAGGGTTCTGCCGCTCGCATGCTCCGCGAGCTTCAGGGTCTTCGTGTCAGCATTGTGGCTGGTGGCTCGGCAAACACCAAGCTGGCACTCTCCACCATCCGCGATACCGATACCATCATCTCAGCCCTGAACAACAACGCCGGCACCATTACCGACGTTACCGGCACCATCAGTATTGACGACCTCCGCGCGGTCGGTACGGTTACTGTCGGTACCGCAGCAGCCAACGATACCGTGACTGTGGCGGGTTCCGTCTACATCCTCGTACCGGCCATCGAGAAGGTCGAGCAGTTCGACTACACCAAGGTCAAGGTTGGTGCGACCGCTGCGGAGACCGCCGCGAATCTCGCAGCCGCCATCAACAAGCGCGAAGGCAACCGCAGCGCCTCGCAGGTGATCGCCACGGCAGCATCCAACGTTGTTACGGTTCGTGCAGTGGCCGAGGGTACCTCGGGTAACAGCATCACACTGGCCGAGGTCGGTAGCAGCTTCACTGTTTCCGGCGCTACCCTCGCAGGCGGATCGGCGACGGGTGGTATCCGTTCCACCGGGGCCACCAATTCGGTGATCCTGTTCTGGCTCGAAAAGCCGTAATTGCAATCGATTTCAAATCGGTAGGAGAGAATCATGGGTGCAAAAGTTAAGGTGGTTTTGCTTGGTGCAGGTCGTTGTATGACTCCGGCCAGTGGTTCGGATGTTATCGAGCGCGGTGGTTCGTTCTTCGTTACGGAAGAGCAGTACGAAACGATGAAAGACCTTACCGGCGTTGATCGTCGTGGTGCTCCGTGCCCCATGTACGAACGTGCCGAATCGCAAGAGCCGGAAAGCGACGCGGGTGCGGTTCTCTCCGTGGAAGAAGACAAGCCGCTGGACGTGGATGTTCCGGAAGATCTCGCAGCCCATATCGCGGGCGCCCATGATGGTGACAGCGCCGATGGTGAGGAAGGCGCTGACGAGGGTTCCCCGGAAGGCGGTAATGACGGTGACGACCCGACGAACCAACCGGAGCCCACCGAAGAAAAAGAACCCGCCGAAACCAAGAGCGAAGCAACTGCCACGGCTGCACGCGTGAGCCGCAGCCGCACCTCCGGCAAGACGAAGTAAGGGAGATCAGGATCGTGCGCCTTGCTGACCCGAAAAAAGTCCTTGCTGCCGCAGGGATCACCGAGAGCGTAGGCTCTCTTGCATCGGCGGGGCAAGCTCTTGATCTGTCTTTCTCTATTGTCGAAGGTGTTCTGGAATCAAAACTGGACTACGCCTCGGTGATCGATTATTTCGATTACTGGGGCGCCAGTACTTCTGACGGCTTCCAGATTTACGATCTGCGCCTGTGTCACAGGTTTGTAGATCCGGATAGCGTAGTTGTGCGGGTGAGTGCGGACGGTTCCTCACTCACCTCTCCCACGTCAGGAGTCATTGCGGACCCTAGCACGTACAGAGTAGATAGCGAGCGTGGCCTAGTACACCTCACCTCCCCACGGATGCGGGGTGCGTCTATGGTATCTGTGACGTATGACTACGGATTCGCTGAAGGCATGCCTGTACCTTCGGCTCTTCAGGATGTCTGTGTTATCGCCGCAGTACTCACACTCAACAGCTTGCCTGCTACGCCGGCCAATCGCGGGGCTGCTTTGGTGGTCAACGTGCAACGTGCCATCTACGGGCACCTACGCGCCGCCGCCAGCAAGTTTGATCGCCCTCGCCTGAACGTTGAACACTACGCCCGCACCGAGGCTCTGTAATGTCGACGGTTACGGGCCACAAACGCCTAGTAGCCCGACTAAAGAGGATACGTGAGCGCCTGCCGGAGGTTTTTGACGACAGCGCTGCTAAAGCCCTCTTAATACGGCGTATGCGGGCAAGGTTTATCGCTGAGATCTCGCCTGACGGCATACCGTGGCCTGCACTAGCGGATAGCACCATCGCCCGTAAGAAAAAGAAGGGTATAACCAACCCCGCAAAGAAGCTGATTGAGACAGGCGCAATGTATCGTGCCTTTGGTGAGATTAGCGGACGCAACGCCGGCCTGCTGGCTATAAACACCGGTCTGGGTTTCAGGGTAGGTATCGATGATCCTGAGCTTACGATGCGGGCGAGAGTGAACAACTACGGTAGCTTCCGTGTTCCGGCACGAGAGTTCATGGGTCTAAGCGAGTCTGACGTACGGTCTTACAGAGAAGCTGTGGCGCGCAGACTGCGAAACATAGTTAGGGGGTAGTATGGCTGACAGGACGATTGCAGCGTTATCCGGCGAGCTTGTGTCTTTGGTACAGGAAGTACCTGCATTCTCGGAAGGTTGCTTTTCTGTGTTTGACCTTTCGGACCTTAAGGTGAAGTCTAACCATCAGGCGTTCCCTGTCGTAGGGGTGAGCTTTGACGGGGCGGTACCTAACCCCGGTAATCAAGCTACACCAGCAAACAGCGCAAGTCGTAGTACGGCCTTGGTGCTTATTCAGTTCAGCGTTATACTCGGACTGCAATACAATTTCTCCGGACAGGACGACACCAAGCCTCACGGTACGAACCTGCTGGATGATTTGCGTACAAGAATCTCAGGGTATCAAGGGGTGAATAATCGCCCGTGGGTGTGGGTGGGCGAGAAGCCGGAGGATGACGCATCTGACGACGGCATTATTTTCTACAGCCAGACTTGGCGCACTACCGTGGCGTCAGTTGGTAAGTTCAACAGCTAGACGAAGGAGTAACACAAATGGCTTTGACGAATTACTACTACTCGGGCCAAGGTAGCCTGTTCACCGCCGTGCGCGATACAGTCACCGGCAAGCCGATGGGTTTCGAGCGTCTGGGGAACATTCCGGAGCTTTCGCTCGATATCGAGGTGACCAACTTCGAACACAAGGAATCGGAAACCGGCGCCCGGGGCCTCGACTTGATCCTGAACAAGGAACGTAAGGGTAAGTTCACTTTCAAGATCGAGTCGATCACGCTGGAAAACCTCGCCCTCGGCCTGATGGGTAACATGTCCACCGTGGCTGGCGCGTCTGTCACCGGCGAGTCTGTGAAGGTCTACCTTGGCAAGCGCACACCCCTCGCCAACCCACGTATCTCGGCTGTGACCATCAACGATGGCGTTACCCCACTCGTCGCTGGTACCGACTACACCCTCGATCTGGCGAACGGCGTCATCATCTGGCCGGACACTCACGGCTCTCTGGTGGACGGCGACATCGTTACCGTGGACTACACCCACGGTGGTTATACCCGTCTCGACTCGTTCACCCAAGCCAGCGCCAACGAGCGTTACCTGCGTTTCGAGGGCCTGAACACCGTGGACGATTCTTTGGTGATCGTTGACCTGTTCCGCTGCCAGTTCGACCCGCTGACCGGCTACGGCCTGATCAACGAAGAACTCGCCAGCGTGGACATCACCGGCTCTCTGCTGGCCGACCCGTTCATCACCTCCGGGTCTCGTTTCTTCATCCAGCGTAACGTGGCGGCGTAACCGCCGGTATCGTCAGGGCGCCCCTTCGGGGGCGTTTTGTTTTTTGCAACCAGTTGCAATAATCTAGGTAGGGAGGTTTACTGTGGACCGAAATATTTACGCGTACACTGGCCCCGGGCATGACTATCCGGAGTACATCTCAATCAGCGAAGATGAAAACGGTCGCGTTCGCATCAACATGCGGAGTCGCGGGAATGGCGGTACGGACACTGCGGGTGTGCTCATGACTCGCGACAAGGCAGCGGAGTTGAGTGAAGTCCTCAGCAGCCACCTCGGTAAACCTCGTGAGTTGCCGAAGGCCCCCAGCCATCCTGATGTTCCGCGACCGTCTGACGATGAACTCGCGGAGCTTGCTTTGCAAGTGTGCTACGCCATCGAAGCGTGCGGGGCCAGTACGGAACTTACCAAGGCAGTCTGTCTCGCGAGCGACTTGCATACCTACCTGAAAAAACCCCGTGTTGTGGAGGGCCAATAACATGAGCGATACTGAAGTGAAGAACAGCGGCGACGATTTGGCAAAAGTATTCGACGTGCCGAAGGTGTTCACCTTATCTGATGGTCGCGATGTGGTCATCTCGAAGAGCAAGCTGCGCAATCTTACGCGCATCATCAATTTTGCTCAGCGTGTGATTTCTTCGCTCACGTCGGCAGGCGTGATCGGGGTCTCGGGTACCGGCCTGAGCGTGGCAGTAAACAACCCGTCTGTGATTTTGCAATTGATTGCAGAATTCAGCGACGAGTTTTACTCGATTGCTCAGCTTCACGTGTCGCTCAGCCTCGACGAGCTTATGGACATCGATACCGACGATGCGGTGTTGTTGTTCATCGAGATCATCAACTACAACAAACATTTTTTCGTACAAAGGGTGGCGCCTCTTCTAAAACTACAGTAAAACGTACGTTGTTCCCCGGTGGTAAAAAGCCGGGGAAGAAAGCCACCCGTTCCGTCATAGACGATATCCACTACTTAGTAAGCCACGGTCACGACTTAGAAGCGATAGGTGATTACGACCTCGACCGCTTCGATGCATTCGTAAGTGCCGCAATGCGCCTAGACGCTGCCAAGCGCCTAGAGTATATTGATGACACCACTGTGGCAGTAGGTAGGCTGTTCGACTCAAAAGGGGAGGCCAGCAAAGAACTACTGTCAGCGCTTTCAACTATGGCAGGGTTCGAAGATGGCTGATGAGCTTCTAGCAGTAGATGTACGGGGCACAGACAACGTCTCCCCCGTACTCAAACAAATTGAGTCCGGGGTTATCCGGTTTGTGGGGGCGGTATCATCCGCCCTCACTGTTTTATCAGTCGTAGGGTTCCCAGTCGCCTCCGCAGCACAGTTCCAGAAAATGCTGCTGGAGGTGAAGAAGACTACCGACTTTACGTCTGACTCCATGCAGGTTCTGAAAGACGGACTGCTGGAGGTCTCAAAAGGCTCCAATGTCGCTCAGACAGAGCTAGCCCGTATTGCTGCCCTAGGCGGTCAGATGGGTGTGGGCGAGCAGGGGCCAGAAGCCCTCGTAGCCTTTACGGAAGAACTCTCCCGCGCTGTCACCGCTCTGGACGTAAGTGCTGATCTTGCCGCCCCCGCGATGGGTAAGCTGGTCAATATCTTCAACCTACCTCTAGGCGAATTCCGTAACGCTGTCGCCGTTATCAACCAGTTATCCAACGTCTCCACTGCCACCGCTGAAGAGATCTTGGACGTGATGCGTCGTATCGGCGACTTGGGTGGCTCGTCTACGTTCTCGCAATCTGCCGCGCTTTCCGCCCTAGCCATTGATATCGGTCTGACGGCAGAAACGGCAGGCACCACGATTACCAAGATCTTTGCCGACATGAAGTCGGAGGCCGCTGCGTTTGCCTCCTTCATGGGTATGTCTACTCAAGAGTGGGTTGACATTGTCGGTAACGACGCTGTGACCGGTCTGACTCTGTTCTTGCAGCAACTAAACAGGCTACCCGCCGAAGTTGCCGCACAGTCGAAAGTCGAGCTTACGGGCGGTGGTCGTATCTTCGAATTTGTCACCAAGATGCAGAACCAGTTGCGTCAGGGTGACGGCTCGCGTATGGCTACTCTGCTTCGTGAAGCGAACGAAGAGTGGGTGCTTGGTACGTCTGCGATCAAAGAACAACAGAACGTACTGTCGGGTACTATCGCCCAGTGGGAGATCTTCCGTAACCGTGTAAATACGACACTGATCGCGGGAGGTGACGAGGCCCTGCGCGGTATTAACGACTTGCTCGCGTCGCTAGGCGACACACTATCGGCGCCCGAGTTTGTCGAAGGCTTTGCTACTTTTGTGAGTAACGCCACCGAGGTTACGCGGGCCATCCTGACCATGATGGGGTCTGTGTCTAGTGTGCTGGGCGGTAGCGGTATTGAGTGGTCGTCAGTGTTCAATATCGCGGGTTTGCTCGTCGCCATCGGGATCATGAAGACTATCCCGGCCCTTATGGGTCTGGTAGGTCGCGCGGTCACCGGGGCGCGTAATACCCCTAGTTCTGCTGGGGGTGGGGCTGAAGAGCAGCAGATAGCCACGCAGCGTACGCTACGCCAGCGCATCGAGGAGCGAGCACGCGCAGCAGTGGATGGCTATAGCCGCGAACAGCAGGCTATTGCTGCGACCTCGACACGTCGTAATGCCGACGCTGAGATCGCTCGCCGACAAGGCGAGCTAGCCCGCACGCAAGCCACCGCAGCAGCAGAGCATAACGTACTGCTGACTACACTGGAGAGGAACAAGGTAGCACTCCGCTATGAGTCGCTACAAGCCACCGCACGGGCAGGACAGATCGAAGCAGCGTGGAACGCCAGACTCGCCACCCTGCAGCAGGCGAGAGTAGTTGCAGAGCAGAGGCTGGCGGCAGCTATCGCGGCTCGGGATACCGTATCTGAGAGATCCGCACGGGCGGAACTTGCGCGAGTTGGTCGGCAGGCCGGTGGGGTTAACTCTAGCTACGCCCAGCAACTACAGCGTGAGCGTCAGCAATCACAGGCGATACTCGCGGGGATGCGTAACGATTACGGACGCACGCTGGAGGATATCCGCACCCTGCGTCTTACTACTGGTACCCGCACCTCTATCCTTTCAGGAGAGATTGAGTCGTTCCAGCGTGATCGCGAACGGTTGCTCGCAGAAGTAGCTGCACTTCAGACCCAGACCAGCCGTAGTCGTCTGTTTACCGGCATGGAGTCGGCTGGTCGGGTCATGATGACCGGACTTATCGGTACCGTGACGGCGGGTATGCGAGTGATCAACGCTGTGAGTTTGCAATCGTTTGCAAATATGCAGACTAGCGGCACAAGCACTTTCCGCAGCATCGCCACACAAGCTACTGCTATGTCGGTTGCGGTACGCAACGCGTTCGCATCCATGGCCGGCATCGCCATACCTGCTGGGGCGAGTTTGGGTTTCGTCGGTAACGCTGCGGTAGTTGCGTCTGGCGGCATAGCGGCACTAGCGCGAGGGGCTATCCTACTACGCGCAGGGTTGACTGGCCTGATGACTCTTGTAAGCCGGCTCTTCTACCTTTTTATCCTGATCGACATCGCTAAGATGGCTTTGCAGTTCCTCGGGGTAATGGATGATGTAGAGGCGCTGGTTGATAGCGTGATCGGTAAGTTCAACAAACTGACCGGGCTCAAGATTCCAAAGTTCTCTGATGCACGTGAGAGTGCGGCGGAAGCACGACAGCTTGAGCAGCAGATTCGCAATCGTGAGCGTCTGTACGCACAGGCGGAGGCTTTCGGTAAGCGTTTTGGCGAGATCCGCCCAGTAGCAGATATCGAACAAGAACCGTTCAACACGGGTCTTACTGATATGGCGAAGCGGCTAGATACGTTCATCGCTACTATCGAGAAAGGTATTCAGTTTGGTGGTAGCGACGAGCTTGTGCCGGCAGAGGCTTTCCTGCAAGGCGCAGACGCCATCCGCACTATCGAGCAGCAGATCACCGCCCTTACTGAGCGGCAGCGTGAGCTTAACGAAGAGCAGCAGCGCTCTAGCCAGACGGCAACGTATGACCCCCTCGCGCTGGCTCAGCTTGAGCGAGCAGCGGCTATCAACGCGCTGGAGGTAGATCAGCAGAAAGAGCTTGAGCGACTGCAAAAAGCCAAAGCTGCTGACGAGAAGGAATACATCGCTCGTCAGCAGGAATCGCGCGTTCTTGATCAGCAGCGGTTTGAGTTGATGGTAGCGCAGGACCGTCTGACGAAAGCGATTCTGTCCGGGTTGGGGCAGACCGCGAATCAGGATCTATTCGGTACTGACCAGTTGCTCGCCCGCCTCATCAACGCTAAACAGGTTCTGGACTCTATCAATCAAGCCAGAGGCGCTACCCAACAGGAAGCGAATACCGAGGGGGCTACTGGGCCTGTAAGCACCGCTACACTTGAGAGACTGAAGGAACTCAACACCCGGTCGAATGAGGCTAAGGCTGTCTTCGAAAACCTGACAGCAGAAGTAGCCGGCACGGATACAATGGTTCAGGCCTTCGGTAGAAATGCCCGCAATGTAACGCAGCAGCTTGCATCCGCCCCGAACGCCGACGCATTGTTTGCTGGTATCCGCCGTAATTCTGCGCTTGCTGGGGATAGCCTTAGCGTATTCACTCGCGGGTTGGCTGCGGTAAACACGTCGCTGGACGAGCAGTCCCGCCTCGCCGCACGCTACGCATTCGGTACCCAGATGGCTGCGGCATACAAGCTGTGGGCGCAGAATGCCAGCGCCGCCGCAGAGCAGGCCAAGAACGCCATTAATCAGGCTGTATCTCAGAACCAGCGCGACTTGGACGATCTCGTGAAGTCTGCGGTAGAGGCAGATCAGCGTATTCGCCAGAATCAGAACACGGCTGATCTGCAAGTTAGCGGGCGGAAGCTGGATGCAGCTACTGAGAGAAAGCTATTTGACCTTGACCTTGAGCGGCAGAAAAAACTAGACATCATCCAGTTGGATGCCGAGTACGGTCGCCTTAGTGATGAGCAGGCTAAGCGCCGTGAATTTGCCATCAAGCAGGAGTTCGATAAGCGTGCTCAGGCCATCCGTGATGTAGCCGAGGTTCAGCGTACGGCTTCAGAGAAAGATTCACTGTTTATCCAGTTCGAACAGTCACGCGCGGCTGCAGTCAAGCTGCAGGAACAGATGCGCTTCATCAACGAGGCGATGAACGATACTGGTCGGTCTCAGAGTGAGAAAGACGGGTTCTTGTCTCAGCAGTCGCGCACGGCTGCAGAGCTTGAGGCGCAACTGCAAAGCATGGGCAGACTGCTTCAATCGCTCGCGTCTATCGAGCCGGTCGGCGGGAAAATGCTGATTTCAGTAGAGGAGCTTCGGCCCCTACAGGAGGAGCTTGCAAAACTAACGGCTGCGTCTGGCGGTCTCCGGCTGGACGGGCTTACCAGCGCTCGCCAGCAGCTTGAAAGTCTAGCTAGTAATCTCGACACTGGCCGGGCAGCAATGGATCTTATGGTGAAAACCTCGGTTGAGGGCTTGCAGAAGATCGCACAAGCCACCAATACCGAGATGCCGGTTATCGCCCGCAACATCGCTGCCGCGTTCTCCGACCCCGCAATCCAGCAAGCCATCACGGACATGCAGGCTACGCTTAACGCAGGCCTTGTGGATGTTGGCGGTATTCGCTACTCTGCGGAGCAAGCCCGCACGGACGCAGAGAACTTTGCAGCATTGTGGAAAGAGGCGGCAGGCTCTATCAGCCTCACCGCGCCGGCCATTGCCTACCCGGAAAACCTACCACAAGAAGCGCGCTCGTTCATCAGCAAGCTACAGAAAGACTTGGCTATCCCGATCACTCTGAATATCCCGCCAGTGATCGAAACACCGACCACACCCCGCGTGTCGGCAGACGTTGCGATTGATCCTGACCAGATCCAGAAAGCTATCGATGCCGGTAACTACAAAATTGATGCGGAGATCAACGCTACTGGTGCGAGTAACGTGATCGTCCCTCAGAACAATGCGGACGGGGGCTATATCCGGGGGGCTGGTACAGGGCGTAGCGACTCCATACTGTCTTGGCTGTCGCACCGTGAGTACGTGGTTGATGCCAGAACTGTTCGTATGTTTGGTCCGGGGTTCTTCAAGTTCTTGCAATCGGTTGCAAAGTCAGGGGTCAACGTGCTTTCTGCTATCCCGGCGTTTATGGATGGTGGTATGTTGGGTAGCCGTATCCCACGCACGCCGTCTGTGCTTGCAAGTGCAATACCGAGTGTGCAGAATATCTTCAACCTCGGCGAGGGTGGGGGTAGTCGCGATGTGATAGATCTCAATCTCAGCGTGAACGGTAAGCCCCGCAGTCGGGTGTCTGGTAGTAGGGAGCAGGTAGATATGTTGGTGGAAGCTATTCAGGAACTTCGGAGGGTTTGATGTCTGTCATTACGATAGCGGGGGTGGTACTACCTAAGCGTATCCCTTGGGTGGATCAGTTTTCCTTCTCCCCAGCCACACATGCGGCACGCCGTACGCTGGGGGGTAAGCTGGTTCTACATACGTCACCTCTGCATGGTGGACGGCCTATCACCTTGAGTACACAAGAGGATCAAGGATGGGTACCCTACAGTCAGGTTCTGCAGCTTCAGGCCCTGAGTGAGGCGGTAGATACTGTGTATAATCTGCAAATCGGTTCCGAGACGTTCGAGGTGGTGTTTCGGCATTCGGAGCCGCCAGCTTTTGAAGCTACGCCCCTCATTCCGCGCACCGTACCGTCTGCGGATGATTGGTTCAAAGTCACTATGAAATTTCTAACCGTGTAGGAGCACAGACGATGAGTATCGAGGCTAGCCATATCGTGTGGCGTAAAGCTGCAGTAAATGACGACAGCGCCAGTAACGGTGGTCGGATGACGGCTACAGTTATCCCCTCCGGTACGAAAAACAATATCTGGCCGGACGTACCGCAAGCGGAGCGACTGAGCGGGTCCACGAAATACCGCAAGGTCTTCATTCACGTTGCGAACGATGATGACCTGACGTTGATCAATCCGCGCCTGTTTGTCAGCCGACCCACACCCGGAGACGACGCCGTTGTGATTTTCCCGGGCAGCTTCACTGACGACCAGACAGCCGCAAGCGCGTACTCCGGGGCTGTATACGGTGGCGGTATTCTCGACGCATCCGTGCTGGCCGGGGCCACGCAACTCTACGTGATGACCGAGGGGCAGGCTCTTGGTTGCTTTCAGCCGGGTATGAAGATCTTCATCTCCAACACGGAGCCCGGCGGTGGCGGCACTGAGGAGTACGCAACCATTGCGGCGGGTGGGGTCAGCTACTCGGGCGGAGACGTGGCACTCATTACGGTGACCGCACCTATCGCTAACCCGTACAGTGCTGGAGCTACCCGCGTGTCTTCGGTGTATGAGCCCGGCAGCATTGTCGGTAGCTTCACCAACTTCGCTGTAACGTCTGTGGGTGGTGCGTACAACAGCGTAACGCACCCCATCGAGGTCGATAGCATTGGTGGGGTATTCCAGAACTGGACGATCACATTTACCAGCGCCACCAACTACACGATTACCGCTGATACACCGGGCGTGGCGACTGCGGTATCCGGCTATACGGGTTCGAGGTCGGCTGACTTCTCCCCGGTCAACCCAGACTTCGCAAAGCCTTATTTTACGCTGCGTAAGGATGGGTTCTCTGGTACGTTTGTCGCTGGTAATACGATCACGTTCCGTACGGTACCAGCAGCCGTGCCGGTTTGGTACAAACGGATCATCCCTGCGGCGGCTGGGTCTCTGTCCGGTAACTACGTGACCGTGGCAGTCGACGGGGAATCCGAATAACCAACCTCCGCTCTTAGCGGTACCGGGCACGACGTTGCAATCGATTGCAATCTCGTGCCTTTATTTTTTCCGGGGGCGGTATGTCATCTATCGTAAAAGCAAGCACAGTACTCAACTTCAGTGAATCGAACGATGGGCAGATACGGCTTGAGGAGGAGAGCAGGAACAACAGCAAGGTACCACCGACCGTGAAAACGGAAAGCGGGTATTCCGTGTCGTGCCAGAATGTCACTCAAGTGCGGATGTATAAGTCGCCCGGCTTGACCGTAAGTGTGGCGGTCGGCACGGGCACCATCGTACACATCGGTAATACGGTGGAAACCGGCGTTCAAGAACTGGTCACCTTGACACTCGATAACCAGTCACATGAACTCCCGCCTTGGGCCATCAACATCCAGTATGCGCTGATAGGTAGCGTCATCACACCTACAGGCCCCGCCGCCAAGATCAGTTTCAATAGCGCTACACGGACGCTATCGGCTGATAGGCCGTGTTTTGCAATCTACCGTGTCACCTACGACGCACCCTACGCGCTCTATCGCTACACCTTCTCGGGTGCATGCCCAGTACGGCCACCGCCGCAATTTGACTTGCAAGGTAACGCTATTGACCCGCTCACACTCAGTGCTGTGCGTTACTTTGATGAAGGCCTTATCTATGCGGTAGATAGCACATATACCGTATCTACGGTGCTCACTCTCGACCCTCCGGAATGTGAGTGGGGGGTGGTCGGTGTGAGGTTCAACGATAGCGCCGTGGAGGAGAAACTACCTGATATGGTTCTCGAGATAGATCCGGAGTACCCCATCCGGTTCATCCGGGCTGGTGACAATATCCAGCTTGCCGGATCTGTGCGCGTTTACCCTCGCGGGGTCATTGAGTCGGTGGAGGCGACCTACGGTCATACCGCGTATGGTGGTAGTGATGCCTACATGGCCGTAGAGGAAGCATTGGTATTCAACAACACGGCTATCCAGACGCTGAAGTACCCGCCGCTCGGGGATGTAAGTACAACGATTCGACGCATCCACGGCCAGAGTGACTGGGTAGCACAGCTAAACACAATCGCCACACCGGGCCAGACCATTACCGATGTCACGTGGTCGGAGGACGGACAGAGCTACAGCAACCCTAGGGCTAGAATGCTCAACCCTACCGAGATCTGTTGTGTGGATAGCTTCCGGCACCCGGTCAAGATCTTAGGCTATGTGAATGCCCGATACCACACCAGTTTTGAGCGTATAGACTACTATTTCGAGTGGGATGCGGAGAATTCGCAATTCCATCAAGCGGTGCTGATCGTGAAAGGCACCGAAGGTCGGGGGGCAAGCATCACTATGAGCCCTTTGTCTATGAAGTCAAGAACACGGGGAAGCTGATGGATACCAGACCACCGTTTGAGTACTACAAGGAATACTACCGCCTGTACGCGGTACTTTACGCCACTGACGAGGGGTTGTTTAAGGAAGTGCCTGATGACCTGTCGTCCGCACAGATAGGAATCGAGGTTGTATATCGTATCTGCCTAGGTACCGATGGCGGGGAGGTACGAGTTATCGATTTCTACAACGCGCCGGCCATGGACAAGGATCGCCAGACTGGCGGGCCAGTGATGGTTGACGATGCGGAGTGGTACGTAGAGCCCGGCGACTCCACTACTCCGCTTGTGTTGATAAGGCGGGTGAGTGGGTTCTTTGATGAGGACGGTCTTGCTAGGCTATCCGCTATGCACGCGGTAGCAGAGATACAGGAGGGGATACTGCCGTGACCCTGTCTGCCTTTAACGTTCAGTCACCGTACGGAGTAATTCGTGAGTACCGACCAATCGAATTTAAAGGATTCTTCCTACACCCCAAGTCCGACTCCGCCCCTGAAGGCTGGACATATACTCCCGGCGCAGAACCCCCCCAGAGTAAGCCGGGAGAAGCCGGAGGTAGTGCACCTTACCGGTTCATCGGAAAACCCCCGACTAGACCTTGGGTGTGCTACCACACTCCGGGGACATTCCTCTACGGAGAGGTGGATTGGCGCGGGAGATGGAAGGACACAGACAAACTCCACAGAGGACGGTACAGGCTGAGCTACCATGGTCCTGCTAGTAGGTACTTCGTAGATCCCGAGTTTTCCTATGGGTCTTCTGATACGCACAACAATATCTACGAGGAGGGGCGCTGTATAGCGGTTGCTCCTTTCCCTGTACTGGGTGCATGCTTGCGCTTGATGCAGGACGCACATCACCTAGCTATGGGTGGTATAGATCCGCCTATGATCTGGTACGTGATTGCTGTATGCAAGGACGGCAACCGGGATGTAGTCTTGCGCAAACCACGACGCGCAGGTGTTTTAGGCCCTGACTACACAGACGAGTTCAGGGCAGCGTCTATGCGCATGTATGACAAGGATGAGGCGCCTGACGGTTGGCTTGAGTTAGGGTCGGCCACACTCAGTACAGCTACGCAAGGCACGAATTGTGCAGTTAATATAGCTAAGACTCCGTGGTTTTTTAACTCTGAAGGTACGCAAGCTGCGTGCGTTCGCGAGTGTGAGTTCGACATGGATGGCGGGGCGGCAATAGGCACCGTGCGACGTAGCGGATACAACGTATTCACTATGAACGTGTCCGAGCACTACGCCAGCTTTGCTGACCTGCGAAACGACCCCGGGTACGGCTACACGCTGACTGTCAAAACATCCAAAGAGGATGAGCTTCGTGTAGTAACGAAGTGGCCCTACACTACATCACGACCCGCACTTGAGCACTCTTGGGATGTCTATGTGGTAGATCTCGAACTGCGATGCCTCGGGGAATATACTGTAGGTGTGGATTATCGAGATAACACATTCGTGCGTCTTAGGGTCAAGTCTGACATAAAGCGTACGCAAAAACAGAACATGTATTTTGGTACCGACCCCATACCACACCCTGAGTCGGCTCTTGCCGGCGACAGCAATGCGGGCGATAAGTACGGGGATATCTACAACTACGAAGGTCCGGATCGCGGTGAGCTATCTGGGGCTACAGAGCAGTGGGCCGCAGTAAACGATAAAGTGTTCTTGGACTTCTCGGGTGACGGTACCGATACGCATTGGCTATATCGTCGGTTCTCCGGTAGCCGTACTGAGTTCATGACTGGCGTATCCGACCCAGAAGATCAGAATCTCTACTACGTGTGGAAGCTGAACACATACCCACACCATGTCGATGTGCGTACCCCACACATCATCAGCTATGTGGAGGAAGACGTAATGCAGATGCTGGCGTACCCGGCACCCGTAGCGCACTATGAGTCCGAGCAGCATTACTACATCGGGGAGGGTAATGATTACAAAAAGATCATGGAGCGCCGGATAGAGGACACTTTCGCCTCTGCGGGCGGGGAGGCTACGGGTATTGGTCGCGGTTGGCTATTCAGTGATGTTGTGGATGGCCGATACACGATAGGTACTACCACTACCGTGTCTTTCAAGGACGTAGACATTCCTATACCACTGGAACTGGACTACGACTGGCCGGAGAATGTACCCAGCCTGTCGGAGTCCTACTATAATCAGATATACAGCCTTGGCGACGGTATGTACCCGCTGCGGGACATGTTGCAATCGATTGCAAAAAACGTGCGGGTAGGAGGGTACGGCGTCGATGACTTTGAAAACGCGGCAGTATCCATGCAGTACGTGGATCACGAGTACCAGACGAAGCAATACAACTTTCTGACAGGCGGAGACCTAGGCTCGGTCACCTCCGCTGATGGCGAGAATCAGCGTTTCTACAAACTAGGAGTTTCATAATGGCAATCAGTATCGGCGATATTCAGGTAGTGTATTCGGGCGGTGCAGGTAACACTGACCCGCTTCTGTCCCTCGGCGGCGCGATCTCTACGGCGGGTGGGCGCCGTGTAGTATCGCAGCTAGCTACTGCACCCGTGCTGGTTACCGGGGTGACCATTATCGATGCATTCGGTAACAGTCCCGGCATCGGTACGCTGGAGTACACACACAGCACCTCCGCCCTGACGTGGAGACCCAATGGCGTGCCTGTAGCTACCGGCGTTGTACTGTCCGGGGACGGGATCTATACGCTCGGTACGGCGGATGGCTATCTTGTAGTGTCGGTTGTCTATGCCTCCCGCCCCACTGCCAACGTGTCTGACGGTATCACGATCAGCAACGCACCGAATCGGACGTTCGATAACGTGTCCGCTATGCAGTCTCTAGCGGGCCTTACTGAGTATCGTTGTTTCTACATCGTGAATACGGCAGCATCAGGGATTGCGTACTCGCCGAAGATCTGGATCAAGCAGCAGCCCGTAGGGGCGGATACGCTGGCTATCGCCCTCGACCCGACGAAGAGCAAGAATGAGGTAGCTCGCGGGCCGCTGGTTGATGAAGCTGACAGTACTAATGTGCTCTCGGGGCTCAGCTTCTCTGCCCCTAGTAGCCAAGCTGCCGGGCTTGAACTTACTTCGGCTCTCGCGCCGGGTGAGTATCACCATTTCTGGATGCGTCGCGTAGTACCTCCTGATACCACCACGCAGGTGATTAACAACCACTCGTCGCTCGGCATCTCGGCGCTGATGTAACATGGCTACCGGCGATCTTTTGCTCGTCTACGCAGGCGAGCACACATACAACGAGTCTCTATCCACAGGCGGGCGCATATCCGCTGTACAGCCTGAGCCTCACCGTAATCTCCGTATAGTGCCGGAGACGGTCACGGGCGGGGTATGGCCTATTCCGGGGTTGGAGGTGCTGGAGTTTACGCTAGGTAGTAGCGCTTATGATCTGAACGAGCCTATATCTCTCACGGTGGATGTCTACGAGCTAGATTTCTCCAGCCCGTACTACGATATCTCCGTAGAGTTGTATCAGGCAGTGGCAGGCAGCACGTACTACACTATACGCATGGCTCCAGACAGCACATCGCACCCCGCGACTTTGCGGTGTATCTACGTTACCGCGATATACGGTGACAGTGTGAACGACACAGTTATGGTGTGCGATGTAACACCGAGTCTACTTTCGGTAACCAGCCACTACAGGACTGTGTATGCAGAACCGCACAGTAATGTCAGCGCGGATGCCATCGGTACTGGTAGATTCCTGTCGCCCCAGTCGCTGCGCACCCCGGCGGGGGCGCCTATAGCTACGGTGTCGTGTGTCTACAACTACGCAATCACCCTAGCTTTCGCCACCGGCCTATACGACTCTGGCTCCACGCCTGTAGGTACCGGTACTAGCTATTTTGGTATCCGCGTGACTGTATATAGGTACGGTTCCGAATACCGAGTAGAGACTCAACTACGTACTGCCGCAGGGTCTCTATCCGGTACTCAGGAAGTGGCGGTCACGCCCGGTACCGGTATTAAATACGTAAAGCATGTAGTACCTTCTGCGTCAGCAATGGCCGTCATAGCTGTAGACACTGATCGGCTGCAGGATGTGTATTTTGTCGGCTACGGAAATATGGGGTACATGGCGTACAGCCAGCTTATGTTCCTGCAGCCTAGTGTCAACCCCATAATACCCACACTTTACGCATCGTCTGCAGGTGGGGACAATCCCGGGGAGCATAGGGCGTGGTATGTAGTCAACATGTCAGATACAGAAACGTTAACTGCGTATATCTTCGGAGCCCCCAGCACACCTGCTATAGCCGGCAGTACGCTTCGTATCCGCGCAGATGCGTCTATACCGGATGTTGAAGTCAGCGGCTGGGGTCTGGTCGGTGACGGTGTTACTACTGGGGTGGTAACCATGGTGGGTGGCGGAGCAGACTCTCTGACAGGCACCAGCGGAGTCTATACCCCACACACCCTAGGTACTCTTGAGCCCGGACAGTCTGCTGGTTTCTGGGTGGAATATAAGACTCCGTACGGGTACTCCGGTCCCGAGATGGTGGCGACTACTGCTTTTGGCGTAACGGATCAAGCGATATGACCCCGACCTCTACTACCGTACATCCTGATTTTATACGCCGGTGCTTGGCTGGGATGGTCGATATATCTACCGGCAAGGTTGTGGCGCAGTTGCGTAATAACCTGAACCCGGCGTGGCCTCTAGGTTCTGCAGATTCTGGGAGGCTGGCAAGTGTAGAGGCGATGTCTTTGCTTGTCAGTTCAACGACTGCAGGTAAGGTACGCATATCCGCCCCGGGTCCGTTTATATTCAAGAACGCTGCTTGGACATCAGGTGTCCTGTATCTGGCATTCCTACCACAATGGAGTGTGACAGACATTAACCTCACAGAACATGTGATCTTCTACAGCACATTTACGGGAGCCGTAGCCGCCTCTGGTCAGCTTCTGGTGATACAGTACCCGAACAACCTTATCTTGGAGATCTAAAATGCCGCTGTTCACCCCGTTCTACTCTGACACATCCTTGGTATTCGACACCACCACGCTGCAAGGCCTGTCCGCTAACGGTGTGCGTAAGTCAGTACCGGTAGATAACTCAGCCATTAAGGCAGTAGATGTGCGGCTGATGTTGGACATTCAGCTAGGTAGCACGATCAGCGCTGGGGACAGTATCGACCTGTATCTCGCAGCGGCGCATGACCTAGATGTGATGACCGACGGGTATGTACCTAACGCTCTGGAGACGACAGCCGTAGGTGTGCCGGTGTATTCTGAACCTATCATATCCATCCCGGCACCGGGCGGGTTTGGTTACATTCGCTGGGAGGCGTCGCTGCTCTCGTACGTGTCTAGTCTCCCGCGCTACTTCTCCATCGTATTCCACAACAAAACCAGCAGTGCCATGAATTCGTCACATCAGCAGCGACTGACTTGGATCTTCACTACATACGAGTACGCGTAATGCCGATACATGCTAGGGTCCGTGCAGGCCACCGTGGGGGCCGAGCATATAACCTTGACCATCAAGGTCTCGGTAAGCCTGTATTCCTTATGACTGCGGCCTCGTACGACCCGATAACTCACAGGGTGAGAGACGAAGTCACAGGCCGTATAGGGCTACTATCTGCAGGCGTTACAGTACAGTCTGACTTTGCGACCCGGAGACGGGTCTTTGTGTTTGACGGTACTAGCGGATTCATAGATTTCGGGCTAGGTTCTGTATTCGATAGTTCGGACAGAGACCTGATCATTGTCGCAAAAGTAAAACCAGCTAACTTGTCTGGTAGTAAGTGCATCGTAGGCCAGTTTAAAAACGCCACCACCGAGAGAAAGTGGAAGCTGGGTCTTTCTGACAGCACGCCCGCAATCTACATGCGCGGAGTATCGTCTAACACTTCTTTTACGTTCAGCAACAGCAACCTAGTCAGTGATAGGTGGAATACCCTAGCGGTGAGCCATACGTACAGCAGGGCTAGCCCGCTATACGGGGTGGTAGTGTGCCACAATTCGACACGTAATAACTACTACGGTACCAACACCACTTACGAGTCTGCGAATTTGCAATCGCTTGCAAACCGGCTGCTAGTCGGCGTCTGTACGGGAGGATCAGACCAGTACATTGAGTATTTCGCCGGCAGTATCGAGTGGGTCGGTATCTGGAAAAGGCCATGTCCGCGAGTGCAGGTACTCGCCCGCTACGCTAGAGCTATGGATCGCACTACGGCACCCGCTAAAGCAGGGTTCTTGCCAGCACAGCACGGCGGTAACGAGTTTTTCGTGGATAGTGCATGGTGGTCACATACAACCAATCTCGCCCCGTACCCGACAGTAACCGTCACTACTGGCGGGTTTAGTAATGTCGAGGTCGGGGACGAGGTATCGATATACCAGAATGGGTACTTAGGTGCGTTCAGGTGTGTTCGTAAGGGTACGATAGGTCCGACCACGGGAGTAACTACAGTACTACCACGGGCTGAAGGCGGGTTACTGAGTGTTATACAGAACGGCACCTCCGTACAGTATCGTGTCCCTTTCCTTTTTGAGCCGCTAAGTGGCCGTAGCGCTGCGCTGCCTGCGCCTACGCTCGCGTCTGTGTCTCTTCGCGTCTGTGGCGGGGACACGGTAAACGTGGCTAAGGGCGTAGTTGGTGGGTCGTTGGAGATACGCAGTCAGGCGGAACTCACAAAAGCTCTAGGCTTTGCTGGTACCTACACCATGAGGCACACGTATTACGAGAACAGGGTTAGCGACCGCCCGGTGAGACTAGCCGGGTATGACCCAGCAACCATGAACCCCCACAACGTATTTGCCTACGGTGGGGCACTAGACGGCGTACTGACTGTTACTGGCGGTACGGTGTTTATGGAAGATTGCGTTCTACCGCAAAGCATGATAGTGGTCGTCGGGCGCATGATCGCTAAAAACGTAGTGTCCTCACCATCCTACGTAGAATCCAGACTGTCGGCCATTGAGGTTCGCAACATGCACACCCGCGCAGGGCTGGGGGCTACCACTTCCACCAGTCGAGGCATATTCACGGTGGCTGATGGCGTATTGCGTATTCGGGGCAGTAAGTTGGCGGCATCCGCACCGGTAGTGGATTTAGCACGAGGTGATGTGCGCGTGGTAGGGTCGTACCTGCAGAACCTAGTACCGCTAAATACCTCATCCTTTAGAGAACAGGTTTCCCTAGCAATGTGTAATCGCGCTATCGGGCAGGGTACTGTTTCGCTAGACGGCTGTGGGCTATATCGTAAGTTCGGAGTAACACGCGCCACTGCCGATATGCGCAATGTGCGCAGCAGGATAGCTGTGCGTATGAACTCGCTGCACGAACTCGGAACCACAATCAGTTCCGGCACGCAGGATATCTACACGTCGAATCTCGCGTACCACATCGCCAGCGCATCTGAGATGCCTGACCTACCGTACTCTTACTACATGGAGTTTGAGTCAGAAGACCCAGTGGTCGCTAAGCGCACCTCCATAGCGAGAGCAACGCACTATATAGAGTTTCGGTTTAGAAACACTACTGTGCGTAACCTTACGGTAGAGGTGGACTACCTAATGCCTGTGGCTGTGCGCGCGGGGGCCACCGCGCAGATGGAAGCATGGATTCCTCACCCGTCCGGTGGTGTGTCGAAAGTAGAAGACCCAATGACGTATGCGCTTTCTAATAGCGCGGAAACCAACATCGTCAGCGTGAGTAAGCCCGTTACCGATTGGGTACGCCCTAGCGGTACGTGGTACGCGTTTACCAGACAGTTTGACATCACCGACTGCCCGGTAGGCGAGATCGTTGTGCGCCTGATCACTACGAACATGTACCTCACCTATGTCAACCCTATTTGGCGAGTGTTGTAATGGCTGAACTATCAGTATTATTCTCTACCGTAGAAGCCGCGCTACCGAGCCGTACCCCTAGCACTGCGTACGCTGTAGGCACTTTAGTGAGTAGTGGCGGGTCTGTATGGAAGTGTATTGTCGGTGGTACCACCAGTTCTTCGTCTTCCGCGCCGTTTGGGGCAGGTAAAACCTCCTACACGGTGGACGACACAGTAAATGTGCAGTTCACTGATGGTAGTGTAACGTGGCGCGATGTCACCGGGGATTCCCGCGAAGGGTGGAGCGCGTGCGCTAGGACGTTCGGTAGGCTCATCTATAACGCGGAGACCACTCTACAGCCGCTCATACGCCAATGTTTGCTCAACATGCAGAGGGTCTGGGTTGATTCGAATAGCGTATTCTCCTGCAGCGTGTCGTTTAACCGAGCATACGAGGATGTCGCGGGTCAGGTGCTTAGCTCCAGCGGCGTATATACGTATATCGGTGTGAAGAACCAGCACGAAGCTACAAATTTTGTAAGTGTGGATAGAACGCAGCCGCTAGTCACCCCTAAGTTCGGGGCGGATATGACAGTATCTGTGTACATGGCGGGCCACGCATACATCGAAGGCTTTACGGTACGCTTCTCTGGCGATGTATTGCTGGATAACAATACGACATGGAACACGTATGCTGTGTCGTGGCTGCGCCTGCGGGGCTGTGTTCTTGACCTGTCGGTAGGAAGTATTGTGGCGAAACACTACGCGTACCAAGGTAACAGTTCCGGGTCTAATGGTTCCGCCTTGTTTTGTCATTTCACTGTAGAGGATAGTACGGTTAATCTAGGCCTACGTTCTGTGATCCAGTATTCTGGGGAGCACGTATATGATCGAGTAACGTTCACACGGACTGGGGTGCGCCCCACCTTCATACCTAAGAGGTCGTACGGCAAGATCCACTTCATAGGCTGCGACTTTTCTGCGATGCCAGAACACCCGCTGGTTGTTGTTGACATGCCCGGGTACCACGAAGTTATTTTTGAGCAGTGTGTCGGGCTTACTGACGCTAAGCTCTGGATTGACTATGGAGTAGCCGGTAGGCCTTTCCGGGTTGAAGTCATCGGGGGTGAGGTCAACGGCGTTATCGACAGGGATCGCCACCATACATACACGCATAATCACAAGATGGTGCGCACCCCCAGCTACTATCGCGACAGCGGGGCTGAAGACTGGGTAGGTAACGGATATGCTTTGTCCGTAATCACCGACCGTAGAGTGCAATCGATTGCAAATGAGGTTGAGATTCTTGACACGGTCGGGGTAGTGAACCAGAAAGGCGTATATAGGGCGGTGATTCATTGTGCCCTACCAGACAGTGCGGTAGTAACTGACTCCAATTTTTGGGCAGATGTAGTATTCCAGTCCCAAAACCACGGTATCGTGCCTTCAGCTAATAGGGACGTTTACATATCATGGGTAGAGGTTGAGATGCCTCCCCCGGCTCCGATGCCTACGGTAATCAGTACGGGCGAACGATTCCCTACCCAAGTCATAGATGCCGATTACGGGTACGATAAACCGTGGGTGAACCCTACTAATGGCTTCAGCGTTGGCGGCGGGGTAACGTCACAGACAGCACCACTCACTACCGGCGATAACAACAACTACCTGAAGTTTTACGGTTTCGGGTTCAGTGTGCCGGCGAGCGCTACTATCGCCAATATCACGATGCGTGTAGGTCGGTATCGTAGCGGTGGTACCACTGGAGAGATTCGAGACCACGCACTACACTTGAGTGATTCTTTTGACTGGTTGCTGAGCGATAACAAAGCAGTCGCCACCAACTGGCCTACTGACCCTGCGTCAGTACGCACGATATCAGGCACGCCGTTTAGCTGGGGGATATCCGACTACTACACGCGATACAACACTGTAGATTTTGGTGTAGTAATGGCTGTTAAGAGCACTACGGCATCCACTAATAGGGTAGCGAACGTGGATTATGTATCTCTGGAGCTATCCTACCCCGGCCCCGGTATCCCTGACCCGGAGTTGCCGAGACAGACTGTGAGACCTACTGGAGTACATACCTCACACAGTCTAGCGACTGCCGTGGGCGCGGCTACCTTACACGAGGCTACGAACAGCGCATCACCTGACGACTCGTCGTACATCCATGTGTCGCAGAATATCGGTACGGTCATGTTTGCGCTGAGCCTAGGCCCGTATCAGGCGTGCCAAGACGGGACAGCGATAGTGCGTATACGCGCTCGTCGTTCAGCGGCGGATGGCTATCTACGTACGTTTTCAGTTTCGCTGAGAACTAACAGCGCGCTGTTAGGCTTCACCGCGTCAGACGTGCCTGTCTTCGGTGATAGTTGGTGGTTGTACGAGATACCAGTACCCGTGACTACATTGCTGTCGGACATACCTAATACATCTCTGCACATAGAGATAACTGTGGGCGGGACTTACACAGGAGAGGGGATACCTACGGATACCCCAAGCACCATCACTACCGTGTCGTCTATCGGGGAGGGGTTTCAGCCGGCAGCAGAGGCGTGGACCGTACCGGCAGGGTATTCGGCCTACTCCTTCGAGGTGGTAGGGTATGCAGCGAGCCCGGGAGGTATACTTGTGTCTCTGGCTACAACCATACCGAGTTTGAATTTCTTTGTATGCCCGAAAATAGACATCGAGCGGATAGCATAAATGAGCACTTTGCGATATGTGCGGGTACCTGACGGGGTAGTACATGCCGCTGAAAAGCAGTATGTACGCACGCGCCTGCACCTAAGCCGTACGGTACCACCAAACAACCCAGCCACTTCGCTTATAGTCACGGCTGGCCCTACCGTATATACCTTCGACCTAGTCGCTGCCACGACTACGCACCTGCCGACCGTATCCTCCAATCCTAGTGCCTTTGCTACCGTCTATTCCGTACAGCACGTAATAGCTAGGAACGCTGCATTAGCGCCGCTGATATACAAGATAGATCACGTAATCGCGCGTGAGATAGGTACGCTGCGGCAGTGGTCTGTAGATATGTCGTGGTCGGTAGCGGACGACATGGCTATCTGGGAGTTGGATTCCGAATGGCTGCTTATCGAAACGCACCTGCAGGAGCGCGAGCTTACGAACCAGTGGAGTACCGGTAGCTCACTCAAAGAGTTTGCAATCGATTTCACTTGGGCTATCACCGGGTCTCAGGTACTGATTGACCTGCGGGATAGTATCAATACTCTCCGCGAGGGTCTTGGTTTATCGCCAGTGTCACTATACACCGGACCTAGTGTAGATATCGCACAGCGCCACTCAAGACATATGCGTGATTACGGTATCTACGCTCACGAAGACCCTGCTTTCCCCGCTGGGTGGCGGTTGTTCACAGAGCGCATGGCGAAACTGGCCGAACTCCCTGTAGAAGGTAACGAGTGTCTGCTACTCGGCTATTCGTCCGGTACTCTCCCGGGATCATTCTGGTACGGTAACTGGAGGGATAGCCCGCCACACTACGCCAACATGACCTTTGATTTCGGTCCCGGTAGTAATGTGAAGATGATGTTCGGGGTCGAGCATTACGGCTCAATACCTGCATACCCCACGCCTCCCGGCACTACTATGCAGTTAGGTACTTTGGTTCTTTTCGACTTGGATATAGGGAGCGGTTTGGATATGGAGCAGCGTACTCTGCGTATGGAATGGGCGTCGTACGGGGCGCTGATCGAGCGGCTAGATATGTTGTGGGAGACACGGGCTTTCGTAAAAGTTCGTACGCGCCACACCGCTAGCTACGCGTTACGAGTGAAAGCAGAACACTCCGCAGGATTCGGAGTCTTTGTGTCCGCTAGCCACACGGCGCAGACTTTCTACACCACACGAGCAGAGCACTCCGCGTCGTATGGGTCCACCTTACCGGTACGCGCCGACCTGTCGTCCGGCTACGACGTTGAGCAGTACGCTAAAGTACGTGGGTCACTAATAGCGCCGTGGGCTCTACAGGTAAGGGCGGATCATTACTCCGAGTACTCTGATAGCCCGCGCGCGGTAAGTGTTTGCGAGTTCCCGTACGAGTCTTCTGCGATGGTTCGAATCACGCATGACGCCATGTATGATGACAAACCGAGAGCCGTCGCTGAGCATACCGGCTACTACACCGACTCCGAGCGCACCACGGCCCTGCATACAGCCAGCTACGCGCTACTGCCTAGAGTACTAGCAGAGCACCGGGCGAGGTATTCGGACTACACACAAGTGATGTCGGTACTTGAGGCCGGATACGATCTTCTGCAGAACAACCCGGTAAGGGCCTCACACCGTAGCTTTTATACGATATCGGACGGCGGCGCCATTTTGCAATCGATTGCATCGTCTGTAAAGGTTGCTGGTATCGAGGTTGACCCGGGCAATATCGACGTACGCATGGACGAAGGTGACGCCGGCTGGTCGGCTACCGTCGAAATAATGCAGCCTTCAGACTACGCACTCATAAACCTCCGAGATGTAGTGGAGATAGCGATTGGTGGGGAGGTATTTACGATGTTTGTGGATACTAAATCCATCAACCGCAGCGACCCGGTCGATATCCGCATGGAGATAACCTGCCTAAGCCCGGTCATGCTGCTGGAGGCTCCATACTCCGAGCCGGCAGACTTCTTAGTAGACACGGTTACTGGTGCTAGGTCAGTTGTCGAGCAGCTTCTGGGGCAGACCGTTGATTGGCGTATTATCGACTGGCCGATACTACCGTACCGGTTTGCTGTACAGCAGCAGACTCCGCTGTCTTCAGCCAAACTCATCGCGGAGGCGGTGGGGGCTGTGATTGAGTCAGAGCCGGACGGATCTCTGTACGTGCGATACTTGTATCCGGTATCTGTACCAAGTTTTGAGTCAGCTACACCGGACATGGTGCTAACAGATATTGACGATAACCTGTCTAGCAGGGATAAGCGGTACCGTGCGGACGTGTTCAACAGCTTCAGAGTACGTGAAGGTAAAGGCATATTGTCGGATAGTCTTGAGTGGGTTCCTGACGAGGAAGATGCCACTAGCGGGACACTCCGCGCATACCTTGAACCGTGGCGCTACACCGCAGAGGTGCACCACACCGATACGTTGGCCTTGCCGCTGATACCTATGGGGGTGGTCAGCCGTGAAGAGACGGAGGTGGTAGAGATCGTAGACGGTGAGGGTACTCTGCGGTATTCTGCTGTCGGGGTAGATTCGTACGAGTGGCTGTCTGCGTCGATGGGTACGCTGATCCACGAACCCAGAACAAAAACGATAGCGGTGAGTGATCCTGCGACCAACTGGGGATACGGCCTAGTGCGCGTTGTCTACCGTGTCGAGACGCTTAATTACCGTACGCAAATACCGACAAGTGAACCTATCCAGTATCTGATCGTAGACAAGGGGAATTAAGGTGGCGAACGAACTCATCACAGCCAGTGTAGTAATCAGTTTCACCGAGTCGTCAAGAGGTATCCTTACCGCTGAGGTGGATGACCGCCCGCTCTCTGAAGGTGGCTTCAACTCCGGGGATACCACTTTCTATCCCGGTGCAAGTCCCGCGTTTCTGCGGTACAAAACCGCAAATGTGGCGGTGTCGCTACAGCAAGCCAGTGAAGGTGCGCTGGTAGCGCTCGGTACTGTGCTCGTCAAAAAAACAGAAACGCTACAGTTTCAGAACAAAAAGACGGTAAACCTGCAGTACCCGTACTACTCTGGGTTTGCTGTCAATAAGCGGTCGAACCCCGGTCTCGTGCTGAGCGTAGATTCAGGTAGTAGTACCGTCTCGCTAGCCAACCCTGCTGTAGCCGTAGCTGAGGTCTCGTACCTTGCGCAGGCTCAGGGGTTCCGCATCGTCGGCGCCTCGGGGCAGCTTCCGGTACTTGTATATATCGAGGGCACCGCCACATGAGCCAGATCACCGCTACGCTGGTCGTAAACTTCAGCGGCACAGGCGGGGGAGGCGATCTAATGCTTGAGGTGGACAGCGACCCCGCCGGCCTCAACGAAGGGCGTACGACATTCAAACCGGGTGAGGCGCCCGGTTTTTTGCTGTATAAGTCTGATAATGTCGTCGTAGATATTCTACGATGTACCGAAGGGGGTATTAGCGAACACGGTCAGCGCGTTGAGACGGTACGTGAGTTTCTAACCTGCGCCGGGGATCGCAAAGTTACCACCAGTAAGCCCGTAAATGGCGGGTTCTCTATCCTAGGTAGCTGGGGCGACGCCTATACATACAGCCTCAGTAACTCCGAGATAACGTTTGATAGTGAAAAACTTCTGGTTCTGGAGGTCTCCTACACGACTACCGCAAAGCAGTACCGCGTTAATGGGGCCTCCGGTGTAGCGCCGATTGTTGTGCTGGCTATCGGCCATACGGGGGAGTCATGATCGATATTGTTGTAGTGCGCGGTCTAGGAGACCGTCCCGGGGAAGACATTGAGAGTCCTATAATCTCCACTGTAGCTGCCGCTGTAGAGCGCGGACGTAATATGATCGACAGTAACTCCGGACTACAGGATGTCGAGGTCGAGTCCGTGGTCAAACTGTCTGCCCGTTGCGGCGATCTAGTAGAGGTTCACGATGCGTTGATGGGTGCCTCGTGGAGGGGCAAGGTATCAGGCGTACGCCATCAGCTTACAGGCGGTGTGCCATCGACCGTATTCACCATTGAGAGGAAGGTATGAGTAATCCGCTGAAAAGGCTCGTCAAATCGCTCACACCGCAGCAGGTAACCTCCGGTAAGGTTGTAGCTCGTTCCGGGGCGTCAGTGTCCGTAGTCACTGCAAAAGGCGTGGTTAACTTGCAAATCTCCGGGGCTGAAACCTACGCTATCGGTAGTGATGTAGCGATGCGTGACGGGCTGATCGTAGGTAAGCTGATTCGCCGGGATACATTGCCTAGATTCTACGTCTGATTTTGAAATCGATTGCAAATAGGAGAGCGAGATGGCTGATCTACCAACTATGAACCTCACGATGGTGAAAGGTAAATCTTTCATGCGCACCATCTACTGGGGTCTTGAACCTCTTCAGTTTCGTACAGTCACTGGGGTGTCTAAGACGGCGCCAGTGACACTCACTGTACCGAATCATGGGCTCCCCGCGTCGTGGCCCATCGCGATTACCGATGTAGCAGGTATGTCCGAAATCAACGCAAAAGCTAAGGTGCCTCTACCTGATGAGTACCTGATCGCTAGCCGGGTTGATCAGGACACACTGACCATTCCGAACCTCAGCGCCGTAGGTTTCAGTAACTACACGAGCGGTGGTCTGATCCGGTTCGCAACTCCTGCAAATCTCACAGGATGTAGCGCTCTCTTTCAGGCACGACGCAAGCCGGGGTCACCTGTACTTCTCGAAATGAGTACCGTAGAGGGCGGCGGGGTATTCCTTGATGTCGAAAACAGCAGAATCCTACTGTATACTTCGCCAGAACAGACGGAGACTCTAGGGTTCAAGGTGGCGCAGTACGAGCTTGAATTGAGGACACCACCCACGCAGTACGCACCCGCCGGTGACGTTTACCCAATTATGCGCGGTACGCTTGCGGTACTAGACGAGTACGCACATACTCTCGATCAGCTATAACATCAGGAGAACACAGTGACTGCACCACCCACGCACCAAACACCGCTACCGCCTACCATGGCGAGTAGGCTGCTAAGTACAGCAGTCGAGGCGATGGCGTTCATGAAAGGAGGACGGTGATGGCTACACCCGTTCCGCTGAGTTACAACGCCGCCATCTCGCCGATCATGGCGGGGCGGTGGGCAGGATTCGCTCCTCGTCAGCTTGTCGCAGACGGCATTTGGACGTGGTTTACCTCGCCTGTTTCGGTCTTCCGCAACGGCGCGACGTACATCATGGCAGTGGATTCAGCCGGGACATGCAGGATTCACAAGCACACCCACGCAACTGGAGTTACCGAGAGCTTTAGTCTTTCATCGGTCGGCCTTGAAGTAGACGATCACAATAACGGCTCGATCCTGTTTCTCCCGGACGGGCGGCTTGTCGCGTTCTATGGGGTACATAACGACAGTGGGATACGTTATCGGGTTAGCACAAACCCGGAGAATGTTTCGTCGTGGGGTCCAGAGCAGTTTCGCGGCACTTCGCAAGGAAGTTATAGCTACCCGGTCCCGGTGACGCTCTCAGACTACCCCGGCCTGACATGGTTGTTTAATCGACGGTGGGTCGAGGGCTCGGGTGGCGGGACACGGGCGCTGTCGTTTCGTACGTCGCCGGATTTTGGCACGGTGCCGGCAGAAATCTCTGCATACACGGATGTCTGGCGTGTCTCAGGAAAAATCCCGTACTGGCGAATTGCGCCGGATGGGGTTGGGTCGATTCACGTCTTCACGACCGACATGCATCCTGTGCAAGGGCAGTCGAGTCTTTATTACTTCAGAGCCGACGCTGATCCAGCAACCGGGGCACTCACATACAGGCTCCCGAGCGGGGCGCTGATTACCGACACGCTGCCGCTAGGCCCAAGTAGCGTGTCTCAGGTGTATGACGGCGCGACAACACGCTGCTGGGTATCTGATGCGGGCGTAGACGCGACCGGCGCCCCGGTCTGCCTGTGGATGCGATATCCGGGCAACGACGGGTCACAAATTGAGTATTGGCACGCACGCTGGGCCGGCTCAGGTTGGAGCAACACGAAGATAACAAACGATGGCGCAGGGCTTTATTCCCCGGAGGTCTACTACCACGGGGGGATGAGCTTCGACTCGCAGGACACGTCTAGGGTCTATCTGTCCACTCCGGTAGCCGGCTATCGCCAAGTCCAAGAGTGGCGCACCAGCGACAACGGTGTTAGCTGGGCCAAGCATCGAGACATCACTAGCGGCGCCTATACAGGCCTGAGAGGGAGGCCGATGTCTCCATCCGGACATAACGGGCATATTCGAGTCATCTGGTTCGATGGCAGATATACGTCATTCACTGACTACGACACCAAAATTTTCGGGGCTGGATAATGTCAATTGCTTTCAACGGTGCTTCTACGAAGCTGGTGTTTCCCGGAAATGTCCGGAGTGCGTATCCAGTCACTATGTTTGGTTGGGTAAAGCCTAACTCTGCTTCAGTTAGCCAAATGGCGTTTGGTATCGCTGATTTTGGCGGTGATGACGAGTTGATGGGGTTCATCGACGGTGCTGGCACAGGAAAAGCAAGAGCATTTGCGCGCCGGTCTGGTGGTTCAGTCGCAGCGGATTCGGCGTCGTCTGTATCGACGGACTGGCAGCCATTTATGGTTGTGTTCACGGCAGCAGGGTCGCGCACATGCTACTACGGTGCGGGTGCATCTGGTACAAACACGACATCTCTCGATGCAATCCCGAGCACTCATGATCGCTTTGTTATCGGCTGTCGCGGAAAGGACGACACGCTGTGGTTCAGCGGTGAGATCGCGGAAGTCGGCATCTGGAGCGCGGCGCTTGGACCTACCGAGTGGGACGCTCTGAAGGCCGGCGCTCTGCCGGAAACCGTTGCCGACGAATCATTGGTAGAGCACTGGCCGCTACTGGACGCCGCCGACCTAGACGGTCTTGTTAGTAGGACACTGACTGCCAGCAACGCGACGACTGGCGCATCGCATCCGATCACTCGATCCGGAGGTGGTACGGCGCCATCCGGCACAGTCACAATCTCAGGCGTCACTCCGTCGTCTAGCTCTGCTGTCGTCACGTACAGCTACAGCGCGTCAGACCAAACCGGATTTGAGTACCGACTGAACGGTGGGATTGCTGCTGCGCTTGGAGTTTCCCCGGCAACGATCAGCGGATTGACAGCATCGACGGCGTACAATCTCGAGGTTCGCGCCGTAAATGCCAGCGGGTCGGGTGCGTGGTCTACCGTTTCGTCGTTCAGCACCTCGGCGACCGGCGACTCGACCGCGCCGACACTGACTGGGTCAGTAACGTTTGCCTCCATTACCCAGACCGGCTACACCGCATCATGGCCGGCTGGGTCGGACAACGTTGCGGTGACTGGCTACGAGTACCAGATCGGCAGCACCGCAGGGGCATGGACTGACGCCGGCAACAGCCTGTCGGCGGCGATCAGCGGGCGCACGGCAGGCACGACCGAGACTGTGTATGTCAGGGCCTACGACGCGGCCGGCAATCGCTCCACGCCGGCAATCAGCGGGGCAGTGACGCTGCTGTCGGCTACTGCAACGATCACGGTCGGATCTGCGCTCTATCCAATCAAGTACAGTTCCGCAAGCGTGCTCGATGAGACCGGATTGCTGGCAACTGTGCTGCGTGCCGACACCCTTGCATCGGTGCTGACGGTCTCCGGTGTCGCATGTAATGCCGGGGTGATCACGATCAGCAATGTTGCGCTAACGCCCGGCACCGCATACCATCTTGCGGTCAAAACAGCGTCAGGCTGGACCGGACTCAGTGATGAGGTAATTGCAGCATGACACGCATGCGAGTGACTTCTGTACAGATCCTGCCCGATTGCCCTATGGTCGTTGGGTTCGGCGGATGGGGTGTGCTCGGCGCCGATATGCCTGACGATGGCGAGCACGGGGCGTCGGTCGGGGCGCGATGGATCACCTTGCCCGACGACGCTGCTACGGAAATTTGGGTGCGCATTACTGCTGGCCCCGAAACTGGCGCGTTGTTGATGTACCCGGATTCGTCGTTTGAGTACTATGGCGAGAGTACTACGTTTCACGCTCAGCTTTACGTAGGCGGAGAACCTGTAGGCGCGCCTCAGCTTGTTTCTCTGTCTATCGGCGATAGTGACGTAGACAGTGATCTCGACATCCGCTACGCCACGCTGCAGGTCGCCGGGGCCGATGCCGCCATTGCGCATGCGCTACTTTCCGCAGTCGCCAAGAACAACGATCTTCGTATGTCTTTGTTGCAATCGATTGCAAAGAGCACGAATCTAGTCACCACGCTGCTACACGCGGCTAGTGCGGATACGCAGTTGAGTCAGGTGCTACTGCAGGAGGCTACCAAGTCAGCCGATCTACGCAATAGCATGCTGCAGGTAGCGCTAGGCGATCTGTCGCTGTCTTGGAGCATGATCGCTACGATAAGCGACGTACTGAAGGACGTAGACTTGTCGTGGCGAGTTATCGGTAATGTGGCTCGCGATCACGTATTGATGCAGCCTATGCTTACGCAGGTGGGTGTTGATCGTTCGCTACGTCAGGTTTTGCTGCAATCGGTATCCGCCCCCGACGAGATCCAGTGGGGACTGATCGGTAATGCGGCGCGTAGTACAGGGCTTAGTTGGGCGCTGATCTCGTATGTCGGGGAGGTTCTTTCGGACCTTAACCTGAACTACGGTCTCTTGGCGTACGTAGCCAAAGACACCATGTTGCTGATGCAGACTCTGGAGTCAGTAGGCGAAGACAGTAACCTCGCATGGTCGATACTGACAGAGGCCGGTGACACGCTGGTACTTGCGTATAGTTCGCTGTCACCCGTGTACGGGGATATGCAGGCTTCGTGGGAGATGGTATCCTTGACGGAAAGCACGATGCACCTGCGGTGGAGGTTGGGGGCAGTGTCTTACCCAGATGTGTTTCAGACGGCTATGGTCATGGTGGATCGTCAGAAATACACAGTGCATGTTGTATCGGGATAAGAGACCAGATTTTCTAAACCACACCGTAGAGGTAACCATGCCCATCGAAAGCACCGATATCCAAAGCCGTCTCTCTGGCGGCGCAGCAAACACGAACCCCGCCGCATCCATTGGTGGGGCTATCTCGAACACATCACTTGTTGATGCCACTCTGAACAACCTCTTCACCGAAGTGAATGAGGACCAGACCGAGGCCGGCGTCATCCTGTACCGCTGCTTCTACGTCCGCAATGCGCACGGTACGTTGACGTGGAAGAATGTCAAGGTGTGGATTCAGACGCAGAGCACCAGCGAGGACACCGTGGTCGCCATCGGTCTTGGTGCAAGCGCGGTGAACGGTACGGAAACCGCCGTAGCGAACCAGACAACCGCACCGGGCGGGGTATCTTTTACCGCCCCAGCCGATAAGGCAAGTGGTTTGGTGATTGGTGATCTGGCGCCGGGTGCACACAAAGCAGTCTGGGTACGACTCACAGTTACTGCAGGCGCCGCCGCCGCGAACGATAGTTGCGTTATTCGTTCGTCTGGTGGGACCGCAGCTTAACCCGCACAGGAGGCCTGATGTCCTCAGAGCACACTACTCTTAGCGATGCGCAGCTTGAAGCCATCGTAGAGAAAGCTGCGGAGAAAGCCGTTGAAAAAGTATTCGACAGGATATACACCGAGGTCGGTCGGAGTGTGGTATCCAAGACTGTGTGGATTCTTGGGGCGAGTTTGCTCGCGCTGGCTTCTTGGATGGCAGGTGCCGGTAAGATCAAAATGTAAGGAGTGTCCGGATAAGGAGCACAAGGCATGAGAGTCCCCCTGAATTGCTGGATAGTCGCTATATGGTTTTGGGTGGTATCCAGATTCAGGGGGTATTGCTGGTCCCGCCGAAGCCTGCACTTTAAAGGTCTTGTACCGCACGCGGGGGTTGGATTTATCGGTGGCTATCGTGAGGTATTCATCGTTGAGTACGTACCCCCCAAAGCGCGCATATGGACTATGGACAACCTCCTAGTTCTGTTTTTTGGAAGGTATAGGGTCTGGCGGCTACGTGCCGTGTCAAGTACCCGTTTCAGGACAATGGAAGACACAAGGAACTATCTGAAAGAAAACGGAGTGGATATATGAAAGACGGTAACCGCATGCTGATCTGGGTCGCGATGTCCATCTTCTTCTACGGTATGGCGATGATGGTTGACACCATCGTGATGCAGACCTTCCTCGTGAAACTGGGGAACGTTACCGCAGCAGGCAATGTCGGGTACTGGATCGCTCGTATGGCCCTTGGGCGTATCGGGTGCGAGAGTAGCGGTAACGAAAAGATCGCTCGATCAATAGTGGTAGCAGCGGCGATCATCGGTATCTCTCTCGGGTACTGATACCGAGTAATACAAATACAGCGGCTTAGGCCGCTTTTTTATTGTATGGAGGAATCATGAAATACCTTCTAGTAGCCTTCGTGTTTGTGTGCGGCTCGGTATGGGCGCAGGTTCCCGCCGCAGCACACAAGTACCGTCCGCATCTCATTCGCGCATCACATGCGGTGTGGGGGCTGAATGCCCCAATCCCTGCATTTGCTGCCCAGATCCATCAGGAAAGTGCGTGGCGCTCAGACGTATGCTCCCCTTACGCTTGTGGGCTTACGCAATTCACTCCGGATACGGCGGAATGGATCGGTAATCTGTACGGCGTGGAGCTTGGTCCTACAGACCGGTTCAATCCGGTATGGGCTATTCGTGCGATGGTGAGGTATGATAAGTACCTGTTTGACTCTACACCGGGACACACCGAATGCGACAGGTTCTGGGGGGCGCTTCGGAAATACAATGGCGGGCCGGGTCATTGGAACATGGAGTCGAGACACGCTACCGACAGACTAGATCGGTACGACGTAGATTTGCAGTGCGGTAAGGCTAGGCGCAGTATCAAGCACTGTCCGGAGAACGTCGGATACCCACGGCGGATTCTCCTGACTCACCAACCCAAGTACGCCTCATGGGGCGTTCGTGTTTGCAATTGATTGCAGAAGGAGATAACTCATGGCTGTCATGGAAAGTACAAAAACCGTAGGCCGAGGAATCCTCGTGCTATCCGGTCGTGTCCCCGGGCACGCAGCCTTTCGCTCGCAGGTGCCGGATGGCACCACCATCAACTACTGCATACGTGACTATAACGGCAGTTTTGAGATCGGTACCGGAGTGTACACAGCGGGTACTCTTACCCGCAACGTGCGCGAGAAGCTGGAAGAAGGTGCATACCGTGACGGAGGGCCACCGATCCATTTGACGGGTCACGCTGTCGTAGAGGCTACCGCGTACGCCGGGTATTCCACCACGTCTGCGCCGGGCTCTTCGATGCCTGTGGACATCGTCACGCCGCAAGAAAGGCCGGTATTATCGGACTCTGGTGTCCCCGGTATTCTCGGCTCGTTGCTTTCTGGCGGGTCGAAAACCGGAGGTATATCGGTATTGTCTTCGTCAGGCATGCCGTCAGACACCATCACCGGTTTTACGAGCCCGCAGCGCCTACTATCGTGGCATCTGCCGGCAGGAGCCGTAGGCCCCCATGACGTATTTCTGTTTTGGGGCAAGATGACTAACTCGAACAGTGCAAATGCGAAATACCTGCAGTTGTTTATCAACGAGGAGGAGGTGGCCCAATTCCAGAACACGACCAACACCTCCGCTACTGTTCTGTGGTCTTTTGCAATGCGTGGGTCGCTCAGTTCAGAGATAGGCATGCGCCTGAATAGTGCCGGTGTTGGTGCTACCGCAGGCGGTTTCGCTACCAAAACAGTGGATCTCTCTGAGGGGTTCGAACTTTCGGTACGCGGGTGGACGTTGACAAGTACATCAGAATCCATGCGTATCGAGCAGCATACACTTCTTCACATTCGGGGGGCTGAGTAATGGCTAACGGTTTTGGGGTGCGGTTTGGTGTAGAAGGTCAAAACCTTCGCGGTATGGTGGGTTGCCAGACAAATACGGCGGCAAAGCCTGAAGGCGTGATCTATGACGCTACACGTACGTGGGACTGTAAGGGTGGTGTGAACAAAACAGCAAATGTCCGGGTAATGTACCCGTCCGCTGGGGTTTACGACTTTAGCCCGATTGACGGTATGCTTCAAGGTACATACGGTTTGACTGTACACACCTGCCTTGGTTGCCCGCCAGACTGGGTAGTCACTCGACCCAATAGCGGCGTCAACGGTGCCTACGGCGGTAAGTCGAATATGGTGCCTGACGATCTCGACGCCTACTGCGAGTTTGTAGATGCGTTTGCGCGACATCTACTCTCGTACGGTGCAGTGGTACATTGGGATACATGGAACGAGATTAACGGTGCTGGGTTTTTCAATGACGATACCGCTTTACTAGGCCCGTACGTTCGTCGTGTGGCTGAGACTATTCGCGCGGTGCAGCCGGATGCGTATATTTATGCGCCTAACACTAACTATTCAGGTAACGACCTCGCCGCAGTTATGCAGGTAAGTGACGGGGTGGGTGGTACCATTGCGGACCACTGCAACGCTGCGTCTGTTCACATATACCACGATGCTCGTACTGTGCCTGAGATCGCCGTTAACGGCACCCGCAATCGGATTCGCCTCATCTCTAGTCGTGTCCCCTCTTCGTGGTTGGTTTCGTTGAATGAGAGCGGTATCGAGATGGCTAACCCCCGCGCAGGCATTATCCATGCTACACGCCTCGCCGTTAGCGCGTCTATGGGTGTCCCGTACGTCGCCTACACGTACGACCATACTACTTACGGTATGGATGCTCCGGTGATCAGCGCGTGGAATCAGGTAGCTGAAGTGCTTACCGATGCTACACTCATCGACTGTCGGCTGCAGCACGGTCAGGTGTTGCGCCTAGAGACGACGAAAGGTGTAAGGCTGATCACCGCTGACGGGGTCACTTCCGGTACTTAACAGACTTTTGCAATCGATTTCAATTAGGAGAGATAGAATGAATGTCGCTGAAAGAACCAACACCGTAGGCCAAGGCGCCCTGCAGCTTATCGGACGTTTGCCGGGGCACACGGCATTCCACACGCAAGTGCAGGACGGAACTACGGTCCAGTACTCCATCCGCGATTACAACGGCAATTACGAGATCGGTAGTGGCACGTATTCCGCAGGTACGCTGACCCGTAACGTACGTGAGAAGATGGAGAACGGTCAGTACTCGGCAGGTGGTCAGCCCATCTACCTCACTGGCAATGCCGTTGTAGGTGCGATTACCGCCGGCAGTGTGTCTCCTGTATCGCGGGCAGGCTCTGCATTGCCTTACGATCTGTTGCCGTCCGATGAGTTACCGGTAACTCGTAGTTCGCTTGAGATCGGCGGTGGTAAGGACACTCTCGTTATTGGTGGTATGTCTGCTGCGCAGGCACGTCGCCAGTCAAAGTTCACACACACGAAAGTGCTGGCAGTGGCGGGCGAAACGCTTGCCGGCAACAACCGTACGTACCACTACACGGCTACTGTAGAACAGTCGATCCCTTTCGATCAGGTTCAGCTAGTTTTTCTGAACCACTCCACTGCTGCGCAGACTATCCCAGCAGTCGCTGCAGCGGCAACGTCAGGGCTGGACATGGCGGTCCCGACTGAGCCGTGGGTTGTTGGGGGTCCAGTTGTTGTGCCTGCCCGTAGTGCGTCGGGGAGGCCCGGTATCGGGCTCAGCGCATGGCTTGATTGCCAGTCTGTGCCGATGGCTGATGGCTCGCTGCGTCGCATCATGTTGCGTGCCCAGTCTCCCGTGACCGATCCCTTCACTGTCACCGACCAAGCGTCGGTCAACTTCGGGCCGGACTACAGCAAGTGGGACATCGATGGTCGCACTTTCCGTCCGTACTACGGTGCTGTAGGAGACAATACAACCACGAACCACGCAGCGTTCGTGCCTACGCTGTCCGCGCGAGGGCCGATTTTTGGCTGGCGGTTGCGTACTCGCGGGAAGGTCTTGACTGTGGCCGGGGTTGGTCCGTCGACGACTCAAGGGTCTGGCGAAACTGGATACCAGCTTAGCTCGTGGCTGCTTAAGGCGTGTGCCGCAGCGTCTACTCCGGACGCCCCGATTGAGTATTTGAATTGGGGGCTCGGCTCGCAAACCACCCTTGGCTACCTATTGCGGTTTCAAGAGGCGTGCGCGGCGGGGCTGGTGCCGGGTATTGCCGTGTTTCAGGCCGCCACAAGCAACGATGGCACCCCGTCCGCCTCTGTAACCGCGAACAGTCGTAAATACGTTGCTGAGTTTCTCGCAACGTGTGAGCAGTATGGGGTTTACCCGGTAATCACCACACGTAACCCAAACACAACGGCGGCATTTAACGCCGAGGCTGTCGCGATTGCCAAGGCTTACGATGCAGAATTGCTGGACATGCGGCAATACGGTGTAGAGGTGTGGGATATCTGCACTCCATTGTCTGCAGGCCCTGACACGATCTATTACAACCCGGCGTACACTACTGACGGTACGCACCCTAACGCTGCGGGCCACAACCTGCTATCCGCTACCTACACTCCGAGGCTGCGCGCCCTCGCCGGCCTGTAACGCCCGCACCCCCCACGGCGAGAGTTGTGGGGGTACCACTCTACCGGAGGTATCAATGTGGCTATCAATGTATTCGCCCCCGCAATACTTACTATTCTGGTTGTCGGTTTCTCAGGTTTTCTGGGCTACAAGTATCGCGACAGGCAGGCTGAACTTGATGATCTTACGAGGGTCGCCGAGGTGTCAGACGCACTTGCGGTGCTTGCAGGGCGGTATGCGGAGCGGGACATTGCATACCGTAAGGTCGCAGCACAACTTCGTACCAGAAATCGTGAAATAGCTGAGGAGGCAGAACATGCGTTCACCAACATTGCTTCTGTTTGCGGCGGCTTTACTTCTGCAGAACGTGACAGCATGCACACCGCGTACTGTGGTTATTTCCCCACTGCCCCCGCATGCGTCGTGTCAGGAGGAGTGCCCGGCATACCTGCCGCCCCCACCACCGGAGGGGGACAGCAAGGGCCGATTGATGTGGGAGAGCCGTAACATGCTGGAGTACTCGGAATGCGCTGCTACGCATAACCTATGCGTCAGCGAGTCGATCAAGCGCTTTCGAGAACAACAGAGAGGATCAGACGATGGAGGTAAAAAATAAGCGGTACCTAGTCTGTCCGGGGTACGTACGTAGCCGGCACGACGGGGATCTACACTACGTAGGCGCGCGGGAGTTAATACAGCTTTACGGTGTCGATCCCGCCGATTGCCTCATACAAGGCCAGCTTATAGACCCGACGGTAGCAACAGGTCTCAAGCGGTTAATCCCTCGATTCTCCGGGGATTACAGACTACGTAGCTGACGTTGCCGGATAGCACTGCAGGATGGATAATGGCCCCCACGGCGAGAGTCGTCGGGGGCTTTGTTTTGCAATCAATTTCAAAAAGGTAATGGTATGGACATCACTACGGAACAGACCGAACGCGATTCGGTGAAAGAGTTTTCGGATCGCCTTTGCGTCCTGTTGGATGCGGGCGCCGGCCTCATTCATGTACGAGCACATGAGCCACTTCGCGCAGCCGTCGAGATTCGCAAGGTCGCCATTGCGGAAGGTGCAGCGATCAAGGAATGGGATGTCGTCAATGGCTTTCGTGATTTTTCGGAAACCAATATCGGTAGCCACACCCTTGCGGGGGATGGCAACATCGACCCGCACGGCGCATTCATGCATCCACTCACCTATCTTCGCTCCCCGGAAAACACGAACGCACAGTTCTACGTTTTCTATACGCTGCATCACTATCTTGAAGGTAACCCGCAGCTTCAGCACCTCATCACCACCTACAACCAGATTCTGCCATCCAGCAATGTCGTAGTAGTCATCGTAACTCCAGACATCCCGCTGCCGGTACAGGGCGAGAACGTTCTGTCTATCACTTTCGACACGCCAAGCCTCAACGAACTGCGCGAGAGCCTTACGGCGGTGGTCGATGGTATCCGGGACGAGTTCGAGGACGGTGTCGATATGGACGATGACGCGTACAATCGTGTTTGCTACGTCGGCGCCGGCATGACCAAGAACGATTTTGAGATCTACTCGGCGCTATCTCTGGTTCGCGCGGGTCGCGATGGCCTGCCTTGCGTTACCGCAGACGAGGTCATCAAGGGCGTATCCGAAGGCAAGACTGACGTAGTTAACCAGTCCGAGATTCTGGAACTCTACCCCTCGACAAGTATCGAGAACGTCGGCGGTCTCGAGAACCTAAAAGAGTGGGTAGCACGACGCCGCCGTTGCTATTCGGACGAGGCGCGGGAGTTCGGTGTTGAGCCTCCGAAAGGTATTGTCCTTGTAGGCCCGCCCGGGACGGGTAAGAGCCTCGTAGCTAAGGCGGTGTCGTCGGAACTTGGTGTCCCTCTTGTACGACTAGATTTTGGTCGCGTGTTCAATTCGCTGGTAGGATCGTCAGAGCAACGTATGCGGCAGGCTCTGCGTCAGGTTGAGTCCATGGCGCCGGTTGTCTTATTCGCTGATGAGATCGACAAGGGCCTCGGCGGTATCGGTAGCGGGGGTGATAGCGGCGTATCCAGTCGGGTACTTGGTTCGTTTTTGACATGGTTGCAGGATTGCAAGCACCCTGTCTTTACGATGGTCACCGCGAACAATGTTACCGGCCTCCCTCCGGAACTACTTCGCCGTGGTCGTTTTGATGCTATCTTCTCTACTTCGTTACCGAACGCTACCGAACGGCGCGAGGTGTTGAGAATCCATCTTTCGTTGCGGGGTCGCAGTATCGAAGACTTCAACAAGGCGGAGATCGAGGAGTATCTGAAAGCTACGGAAGGGTACGTACCCGCAGAGATCGAGTCGTCGGTCAAGGATGCGCTTGTGGATGCCTTCAGCGCAGGTGAAGACCTCACAATGGATCATATGCTCGTTGCGGTACGCGCCATGGTCCCCTTGTCGAAGGCGTTCGAGAAGCGTATCAAGGAGATGAACGAGTGGGCGATTAACAACGCAACGCCTGCAGGAAAGAAGCAGGAACCTGCCCCCGCGACTAGCCTCGGGGCTCGGGTAATCAAGAGAACACGGAGGACGTAATGTCTGAAGAAAGCGAAGGTATCAACGTTCGTGTAGGTTGGGGGAAATACACATTCAGCACCTTGTCAGGGAGACTGTCTTGTATGGTTGTTGAACCCGCATTCAAGCAGTCCCTTGCAGGTGCGACTAGCGCCCCCGGCGTCATACGCAGGCTTGGTACCCCGCTTACCACTATCGCTAGCGACTACCCGGAACTTCACGGCTCGCTACAGACTGTGAATATCCTGTCGCGTGAGGGTACAGTATTTTGCGCACGGTTCTCCAAGTCAACCAATAAGCTACCCGCAGCGGACGCGGCGGTATTTGTGCGAGTACGGGAATCCGGGCCTACGGTCAAGATCAAAGCCCGCATCCCTGCGCACAGAGACTCGCATCTACCGGAGACCTTTCATGTGTTCACCGGTAAGGGGGATGTCTTATCCTACAATCAGCTTATCGGGGTAGGCATTGCGGTACCTAAGCAGTTTCGCTTTAGTTACATGGACGAAGAGGAGATCGAAGAATGTTTCGACGTAGTCGTGATGGATGACGGCTCTCCGGCAAACTTTACCGTCAAGGCGGAACGTCGGGTGAACGCCCGTGGCGAAGAGAAGGTAATCGTCGTATCAGAAGCCAGACGCCGCGTGCGAATCCGTCGTCCTTGACGAAGATTCTTATACGGTGTATCATACCATAGCAGCATACCTTAGTCAGGAGAACACTCGTGAGTCACACCACTGCAATCGATAACATCGTTTTTCAGGACATCGCCGCACTCACCGCTGCGGTCAATGAGTTGGCAGCGCAAGGCATCAAGTGCAGTTTGGAGAAAGACGCGGTGCCGCGCGCGTACTACCAGAACCAAGTAGGCATGGAAAAGGCACCGTACGTTCTTCGCCTGCACGATGCGCCATTCGATATCGGTTTCTACTACGACAAGGACAAAGGCGGGCACGTAGCGCGTACCGACCTGCACGCCGGGCACGTCTCGCGCCAGCTTGGCGTACAGGCGCAGGGGTCGGAAACGGCGATGCAAGCAGCGCTTGGTAAGCTGAATCAGACCTACGCCATCCACGCCACCACCCGCGCGGCGGTCGCCAAGGGCATGCAGGTTCGCCGTGTCAACGGTAATGACGGTAGCGTCCGTCTCGTGGTCACGGGTATGTGATGGTAGATCCACTGGCCGTATCGGAATTGGCGGATAACGTAGAGCGTCTTGTTCGCCAGTTTCAGCAAGAAAACCAAATCGGGGTCGATTGTATCTCTGTCCAGAACTACTACGACGAGAACGGACTCATCCCCGGCCAAGTCATTGTGAAAGTCACTGTTGGAGGTAACACGTAATGCGTCAGGTAATTGTGGACATCTCACCCGCAGGCACGGTCAAGGTTGATGCGCAGGGGTTCAAAGGTGTTGGTTGCGACAAGGCGACCGAGCAGATCGAAATCGCACTGGGCGGTACGGGGGTCAAGAAAAAGACCCGCAAGCCCGAGGCTTTCCAGAACCCCACCACCAACCAGAGCAACAAGCTCACTTTCTGAGGCGATCATGGACGAACTGGTAATCGACATCGGGCACAGCGGTAAGGTTGAGGCCATGTACAGCGACGATCTCAATCTCGGCTTCCTCGGTGCCCAGACGGTAACACGAGCCTCCGAGATCCTGTTCGATGTCGGTAGCCAGCGCTGGAACATCGTACCTACCGGGTACGACGGCGTAAGCCCTCTACCTCGCTATGCTATGGGCTTTGCCTCGTACGAACAGGCGCGTGCGTTTGAGGTACGCTGGTTTAACGCGTGCCGACTCGCCGGGGTATCCCCTCTGTCCGAGGAGGGCGCCAAGCAGGCAAAGATCGTTGCCTACGCCATCATGTATTCTGGCCCGGTAAGGCAAGAAACACCATGCGGAGAATAACCCGTAACTTCTACGCGGAAGAGAACCCCGACGGCTGGAAGGTCTTCGGGGTTTCGTCACAGGGCTACCCCTTTACACTCCGTAAGGATTGTGAGGGGTTTAATACTTTCAGGAACGCGTATCTATTCACCACGCACTGGCTATCGCGATGCCGCAAGGTGGAGGTATGCCCATCATCTCGCCTAGGGAGAGACATAGCCCACCGGCTGAAAGAGTCATACCAAGACTGGTTACAGCAACAAGACGAATCGAAAAACCGTAAGCGTGCTTGAGGTAGATAATGACAGTGGCGAAAAAAAACCCCCATTCCGTGGGCGCGGAACAGGGGCGGGTACTTCAGGTAGAACAACTTCGTGGTAATACGAACTATAGCAAACTGCGGGAGGCTTTGCAAGGCGAAGACGGTATGCAGTACGACGTATCTGTCTACCGCCAGCGTACCGCCATTGATGACTGGTTTAGCGTTTTTGGTCTCTCGCATTTAACGAAAGCAGAGTATTTCGTGCTTAGGTTCATCCTCGCCCGCACCGTGCATTACGGTAAGACGAGTGAAATCATCTTCAAATCCCATTTTTTAGAAGGGATCATTGCCGGCGGGGAGTGGAAAGCTGCCCCCTGCGGCGTCAATAGTAGAGACCTCTATGCGTCTATCGACAGCCTAGAAGGTAAGGGACTGGTCTCTACTACTCGTGTTTCTACAGGTAGCCGACACCTTGCAACGCTCTACACGGTGCACGTAGATGCGATCCTTTCTTTGCGTGGAAGACCAGACATGGCGCTCAAAACACCTAAAAAGGCACGTCAAACAGGGGTGCCAATTGGCACCAACCACCCACCAAAAGACCGGTGCCAATTGGCACCCAAGAATAGTATTAAAGAAAACCTAAAAACGAATAGTGATGATGGAGGACGTTTGGCTTCGCCGCACGTCGGGAGGGTTCGTAGAGTAAGGCCAGCAACCACCCAGCAGGAAAATGCAATTGATTGCAAAAGCAAGATCCTGTCCATCGCACAGAAAGCCGCTGAGCGTTCCGCTACAAAGCAGTTGGAGAAAGTTCGGCGGGGCCGCGCCGCCGCGCCCGGGGCAATTACGCTTACCGATCTTAACGCTACGTGGAAGCGTTGTATGGTGCAGGCGTTCGGTAAGTGCGCGGTGGGTGCTCTTACACATGTCGAGTACGGTGTATTCAAAAAGATCGTGAAGGCCCACGATATATCATTCCCGTGGGTTGAGTTCTTTGAGTGGATCATTGGGTCTTGGTCCGCACTGAACGACGACCACAAGAGGCGTGTGGATTACGCGAGGAAGAAAGAGGGCGGGTGGCCCCCCACCGATGATGGTTCTTTCTACCTAGGTACCGAGACACCCATGCTGTCGTCGGTGGTTAAGAATCTGGTCAAGCTCTCACGCATCTACACAGACAACCGCAACCGCGCAGTGTCACGCGTTACGTCGGATGCCGCCAAGTACATTGAAGAGGCGGAGCGTCAGCGAGTACGCGCGGAGAAGGCCGAGAAAGCACTGCAGAAAGTATCGTCCTTGCGTAGCACCCGGAAAGATACCCCAGCACCCGCGCGGCGGCAGCGTAGCGCCGTGGCGACTATCGCTAGGCCGGAGGATGATGACTACTTCGCAAAAGACGACCAGCTACCTGATTGGGAGGCTCAAGGATGAACAAGCACGAGATGTTGCGGGCAGGGATACCTGCAGACGCTATCGCCACTACGTTACCCAATGCTGGGTTTCAAAACATACGTGATCGTATTCGCGATGGCTCTTTGCTGGTACCCGGTAGGGCTATCGTTGTCGCTCCAGCGGGTGTAACCAACACCGAGTCGGTAGGTCGTGCGGAGTTGGCTTTTTATCTGACGATGAAGGAGTTGATGCTAGCTAGCAAGGTTGATGGGGTGATCCTGTCTCTTGCCGAGCTAAACATGATGATCCTTGAGGGTCGAGATACTGCCAACCATCGTGCGGTAGGTGACGGGCTGGAGATCTATGACCTAGGTACAGAGGATACGCTTTTGGGTGTCTCAGGATTCGTGGCTAACGGTGAGTCTTACATCGAGCCCCGGGTCCGGGAATTCCTCTCAGCCTTGCTACTGAAGTGGATGCGTAGAGGTAACCGCATTGTGTTCGGTTGTCATTGTTTTGCCTCACGCCTTGATAGTTGGTGGCCCCCGCACCTTGTGGCCTACATCGCACGTAACGGCGACACTTTCAATATCGGTAGCCTCAGCGATTCGGGGGCAGAGAATGAGTGACGGGCTCAAGCTCATAGCCACCATTATCGATAACGGTAGCGTTCGTGCATTGAGGGAGATACCGTCGGAGCTATTCGTGGAGGACGAGATACCGGTGTATCAGTTTATCCGGTCTCACTACCGACGGTACGGGGTACTGCCGGCGTACAGCACGGTAGAGGAGGAGTGTGACATATCTATACCGGAACCAGAAGAAGGTATCGACTACTACCTGAAGAAGGTCAACGATAGGCGTATGTACAGCCTATTGCGCACGCAGTACTCTGAACTCCAGTCGTGTATGCGGGCTTACGATATGGATGCTGCGGCTGAGGTTATCGCAGGTATGCGCTCTACTACCCAGTCGCTTCGTATGGACGTGGATGTTATGGGGCTTGTAGAGGCGGCGTCCGCTGTGATGGATGAGTACGCTGTTGCGCACGAGAACCCCGGGCTTGCCGGCGTACCTACTTTGTGGCCGAGATACGATGAATTGGTCGGGGGGTATCAGGGCGGTGACCTAGTCACCTACGTGGCTCGTCCCGGGGTTGGTAAGACGTACACGCTGCTAAGGCACGCACAGGCGGCTTACGCTACGGGTCATAGTATTCTGGTCGTATCTATGGAGATGACCATCACCCAGATGTCGCGCCGCTTCATGTCACTGGTCACAGGTATTGGCGCTGACTACATCCGACGAGGCCGTCTATCAACCTACGCAAGGCGCAGACTGCAGCAGTACGTTGATGACCTAGAGAGTACCGACAGGGCGCACTTTTTCACCGGGGGCGTTCGCAAGACCCCGTCTGACGTTGATATCCTCATACAGGAACTCAGGCCGGATATCTGCTACATCGACAGTATCTATCTCATGAACTCGGACAACAAGAAAGCCGTAACACGTCCGGACAAGGTGTCGGCAATCTTCGATGAGACGAAGCAGATTGCTGTCGCCCGCAAGTTGCCTATCGTCGCTACATCACAGTACAACCGGCTATCTGGAAAGAAAGGCAAAGACGGGTCACTTGAGACCATCGCGTATAGTGACGCCATCTCTACCCACAGTTCGGTAATACTATCGTTACAGGAAGGGTTGCCGGGTCGCGAGGCAGTCACGCGCCAAGGTACCCTGATTAAGGGTCGCGAGGGGGAGGCAGGTACTGTTTTCTACCACTACTCGTTTAGACCCGTAAACATGGATGAGATGACGCCAGAAGAGATCGGGAATGAGACACAGGACGGTGAGCCCGATCTCGATTGGGTTGGTTGAAATCGATTGCAAAGTGGGGATGCCATGGACCGGTACGCGTATCTACTCAGCCTAGATGAGATCTTCTTCGTGAAGGAGCATCAGGATAGCCCGCAGGTTCAGGCACTCATTGCCACCTGCGAAAAGATTGTAGACCTTGAGGAGCAACTTGACGCGCTGCGCGATACGATGGCTGTGCAGAGTCAGGAAATGTTCCGGCGTAGAAGGAGAGTACGGCGTGACGTATAGCCAGCATTGCGAAGGCTGCCCCCTGCACGGTACGGGGGTGCCAGTGAGCCACAAAGGCTCTACATTGTCGCGGTTTGTCGTTGTCACAGATACACCATCGCAGTACAACGCACGCGAGGGTCGTCTGTTATCGAATAGCGCCAGTACCGTGCTCGGTAAGGCCATGAAGGCTGCGGGGTTTGAGAGGGATGACTTCTGCTACTACCCGCAGGTTCGTTGCCCGCACGAGGCCGACCAGTACAGCACCAAAGAGAAGAAAGCCATCAGGGATCACTGTAGGCCGCACATGGTTGAGTTCGTCCAGCGTGTAAAGCCGGAGGCGGTGATACCGCTTGGTGCAGAGGCCTCCAGACAGGTACTGTCGCGGGCAGCTAAGATCACCAAAGTTCGCGGGGTGGTAGAGCATAGCGATGAGCTAGACACTCACGTTTTCCCTATGCTCAGCCCGGGTATGGTGACGATGTACCCTCAGCACCAGCAGACTTTCTATGCGGACTGCCGTGCCCTGAGCGAGCTATGCGACGTATCGTTCAACCTTCGGGTACGGTCTCGCAAGATGCTGGGGCGGTACGAGTTCATTGACGATCTGCAGTTCCTGATCGACATGGAGCCTACGCTTCTATTCTTCGACACGGAAAACACCGGCTTGTCGTGGTTCCATGAAGGTAAGCACGACGTTCGCGACTACGACCCGCACACCTGCGGTAAGGAGTTTGACCCAGCGGCTGCTATCCTCACGATGCAGTTTACTGTCAAGGCCGGCGAGTCCTACATGCTTGTGTGGGATCACCCGGAGCGCCCCGCGTCCCCACGAGCGAAAGCCAAGCTGCGCAAGCAGTTGCGTAGGCTACTATGCAACCCCAAGACGCGGGTGATAAGCCAGAACGCCAAGTACGACGCTACGTATATGGCCGGTGTTGAGGGCATAGACTACCGTATCGGCGGGTGCACACTCATGCTGGCTACGCTACTTGACGAGAACTCACTATCGCGAAGCCAAGATACGCTGGTTCGACAGTGGGTGCCTGAGATGGCCGGGTATGCTGACCACTTCAACGCGACTACCGATAAGTCACGTATGTGGGAGGTGCCGCTAGACAAACTCATAAACTACGGTTGCGGTGACGCGGATAGCGGCTTCAGGCTCTATAAGAAGTTGATTAAAGAGGTGTCATCCGATAAGCGGCTACTTGATCACTACCGGTATGTGTCCTTGCCGGGTCTTAACACTTTCAAGGGCATCGAGTTGCGGGGGATGGACGTAGACGAAGATGCACTGGATGCGTTCGAGACCCTTATGGACGGCATGGTGACTGAGCAGTATTCGTCGCTGATAGAGCAGGTACCGCGCAGCATCAAGCGTAAGCACCTGCAAGAATTTGCTGAGAAGAAGAAGAAACCAGAAGACGCCTTGAAGTTTTCCCGGGCAGAATTTGTGCGGGACATTCTCTTTACACACAGGGACGGGTTCCGGCTGAGGCCCAAAGTCTTCACAAAGACTACGGCCAAGTTGTCTGCAGATAAGCGAATACCTAGCACATCCACCAAGGACCATCTACCGTACTTCCATGACGACTGCCCTTTCACGATTGAGTTGTCTGAGTACATTAAAAACGAGCGGCTGCTTAATACCAGTGTTCGCGGGTTTAAAAAGAAGTACATACACGCAGCTAAGGTCAGGCCTACCTACAGTCTGACCACGGCGCGTACTGGGCGCACGTCTTCCGAAGACCCTAACGGCCAGAACTTCCCTAAGCGCGGGAAGATGGCTAAGGCTTACAGGCGCTGCTTTGTAGCTCCGGAAGGTTACTATGTCTTAGAGGCCGACTTATCGCAAGCAGAGCTACGAATATCTGCAGATGAAGCCAACGAGACCACGATGCTCAAGGTCTATCGTGAGGGGGGCGACATCCATACCGAGACAGCCACAATCGTGATGGGTCTTACTAAGGCCGCATTCTTGAAACTACCGGTGTCGGAGCAGAAGGACGCGCGGCAGAAAGCTAAGGCTGTGAACTTCGGCTTCATTTACGGTATGGGTTGGCGTAAGTTTATCGGCTACGCTAAGACGCAATACGGTGTTGAATTTACCGACGATGAAGCGCAGCGCATCCGGTCTCAGTTCTTCATCAAGTACAGTAAGCTGGAAGCATGGCACGAGAAGTACCGCAATATGGCTAGGCGCGATAAGCAGGTACGTTCGTATAGTGGGCGGATACGCCATCTACCAATGATCGACTCTGAGGATGAGATGGTGCAGCAGGAGGCAGGCCGGCAGGCGATCAATAGCCCTGTACAGGAGTTCGCTTCTTCGCTTGGCGTTATGGCGATGTCTCGCCTGTCGGAAGAGATCGACCCTCGATACCTTGCTCCGATAGCGTTCGTGCATGACGCTATCTATTGCTTGGTACCCAAGCAGCACCTTGAGTGGGGGGCCAAGACCCTCAAGTGGTACATGGAGACTAACCCGATTGAGGAGTGGTTTGGTATCCGCATGAAGTGCCCTATTGTCGCGGATGTATCGTTCGGTATTAATTTCGGTGATACGTTTGAGTTGAAGGGTCTCACACTAGATGAGCCGTACGACTTCAGCGTGTTCTCGGCAGCAGAGGACGACGATGCGCCCTATATCGAGGTTGTAGAACAAGCTGATCCGCCTAACTACGGCCTGATCGAGTACGATTGACAAAGAAATTGATACAGGTATAATGTAACTTTCGTAGGAGGCCATATGGCTATACGCGTTAGAAGGGTTCGCCGGGGTGGGGCCGACGTAAACCCACACAAAGATACGATGGACCGGCTTTTGCAATCGATTGCAGAAAAGCAGGAGGAGGCTGCGCGTCTGACTTCTCTTGCTGCGGCGGAGCTAGTCCAGCTTAACGGCTTGATGGGCGACTTGAAGCTGGGTACCTACCAGTTCGAGAATATCTACGCCACCCGCGCTCAATCTACAGGTCGGGCCACGAACTTTATTGACCCTGCGGCATTCCGTAAGGAGTGTGCGAGTGATAAGGAATTCTACGGCGCGGTGACCGTATCCATTACCGAGGCTAAGGCCATCCTGCCGGGTAAGGTCTTGGAGAAGATCATTGAGACGAAGCCGGCCAAGCCCGGTCCTTACACTACCAAGGTTAGTCGCAAGGTGAAGTGATGGACCGGGAAAGTATTCACGCATTCATGAGTGAGGTCGCGGGGCCTAATATCGAACTGATCGACCATCCCAGTTGGGTGTCCTTCAGGTGTGTGTTGGCTCCGTGGACGCATGAGCGTGGTACAGATCGCACGCCTTCTGCAGGTATCTCGATAAACGAGGGCGGCACCAGTATTTACCATTGCTGGGCGTGCGGGGGTAAGAACAAAGGCCCGCTCGATTGGCTTCTGCGACGGCTGGAGGGCTTTACTGGGGACTCGTATCGTGAGTTGCGTCAATCTATCGACGGTACCGAGTTTATTGGCGGTGCGTTGCCTGAGTGGGGGTCGAAGGCTAGAGCCCGGTCACGTCTTCAGTTCCTAGACGAAGACATCTATATGGATCTGTTCGATAGTGCCGTAGGGCATCCTTACTTGAAGAGTAGGGGCCTCAATAGGTGGGCTACGAAAACACTGCAACTAATGGTAGACCCTGCGGACTCTCGCGGAGAGGAGCGCATAGTATTTCCAGTGTTTACGCCCGGGGGGAGGTTGGTAGGTTTCTCGGGCAGGGCTACAGGTGAAGATGTAGACCCAAAGGTTCGTGATTACTTTGGTTTGGTTAAGGAAGAGGTATTGTTAGGTTCGCATCTACTAGAACCGGATGATGAGTACGTGATGGTTGTCGAAGGCCTTTTCGACTACGCGAAGTCCGTTATGTATGGCTTCCCGGCAGTCGCCGCTATGCATGCGGGGCTTACGGCAGCACAGGCTAAAATCTTGCGCAATCTAGGTAAGCCGGTAGTACTGATGTACGACGATGACAACGCCGGTAGGGATGCTACGGATAAGGCGATAGAGGCGTTGCTGCCATATCTTCCAGTAAGTTACGTCCGGTACCCCAAACGTAGGAAGGTAGGGGGAGGTAAATGTGTGAAGACAAAAAGCGATCCCGGGTCGCTAAGCGAAGCCGAGATGGTATCCATGGTGGCGGCAAGAAAAATCGTAGTTTGACAGTTGTACCGTGCCTACCTAGTATTACGTCTGACGCCGACGAGGGTATAGATATAGCAGCTAGACTGCTTAGCCCTTTGCGTCAAGGTAAGGGAGTAACCCTGAGCGTTACGGATAAGAGATTGAGCAAGAAACGGCGGATTAAATCCGCCACACTGTTTCTTACACCGGGTTCCGCCTATGGCGGCAGTGATAGCGTGATCTTGGCTTCGATGCCGGGGTACGGCAGTGAATTGTTCGATATCTATACCGTCAAGCCTATGGTCTTTTACCGTGTTGGTTTGAGTATGCGTCTTTCGCGGGCGCTGGTAGCAGCAATCACTGATGTTTTTCAAGGAGTAAATCATGGTTCGTAAGGCAGCAAGAACCTCTGCACATCGCGGTGCGGAAGGGCGTGCAAAAGCCGAGGCAGAGCGTGAACGCGCCGCAGCCCGCGCCGAGGCTCGCAAAAACCAAGGTAACATCCCGTTCCGGTTCCGCGTACCGGTGGGTGAGACGACACAGGCAATCATCTGCGATGAGGAGCCGTACTTTTTCCGGTTTGAGCACAACCTGAAGAATCCGAAGACTGGCAAGTGGGATACATTCACCGGTTGCGTCGCGGAGTACGACAACTGCCCAGTGTGCGCCGCCACGGACAAGGAAGCGTATTACGCGATGTACCTTACCGTGATTGACCTTACGCCGTTTGAGACCAAGAACGGTGACGAAGTCGAGTTCAGTCGCAAGTTGCTGGTCGTCAAGCCGGCGCAACAGAAAAAGTTTCTTCGCATGTATGCCAAGGCCGAGGCCAAGGGCAATACTCTGCGGGGGGCGCTGATCGAGTTTACCCGTGACTCTGACAAGGATGCGTCCATCGGTAACGAGATCGAACTACTCGAATACGTGGATGAGGAGGAGCTTGAGACCTACACTCGCTCGTGGAAGGACAAGGACGGTAAGCGTCACGAGGAGATCTGTCACGAAGTACTGGACTATGACGAGCTTTTCCCTGAACCCGACGTTGATCAACTTCGTGCGCTGGTAGGCGGCGAGCCGGTTCCCGGTAGCCGCGAGCATGAACGCTCAGCGCTTGGTCGTGGTAGCAGCCGTCGCACCTCGCGCCGCGATGAGGAAGCGGACGATGAGGAGGAAGAAGACGAAGGCAAGCACGCTCGCGGTCGTATGCGGACAGGCGGTAAGGCTCCAGCCAAGGCAGCTACCAAGACCCGCCCCGCCGCGCGCCGCGCTCGTGAGGAGGAAGAGGAAGGGGACGATGAGGACGATGAGGAGGACGATGAGGCTGCACCCCCACGCCGTGGTCGTTCGTCTACCAAGACCCGCCCCGCCGCGCGCCGCGCTCGTGAGGAGGAAGAGGAGACCAAACCGTCCCGTCGTGGTCGCCCGGCGGCAAAGAAGGCTGACGATCCGCCATTCGACACCGACGACGATGAGGAGGAAGAGGAAGACGACGAGGAGGAGGATACCAAGGCCTCCGCCAAGACCCGTCCCGCACCGCGTCGTGGTCGTTCGGTAGCGAAGAAAGACGACGAAGAGGAAGAAGAAGAGGAAGAAGAAGAGAAGGTTAATCGGCGCAACCCCCGTCGTGTATCCATGCGTCGCGGTCGGTAATACACTTTGAAGGGTGCGGGGGTGTAAGCCTCCGCACATACCACATGAAAGCCTACGTATCCGGTGCGGTGTATCTCCCACGTAAGTTTTTCGAAAGCCGGGACTTGGAGTCAGACCTGACTATCAAGTACTACAAAATGGGTGAGCCAGACCCTCTGTATGTAGAGGCGTTCCAGCACGAAGGTAAGTACGTCGCTGTCCCGCGCGATTACGGTTTGCAATTGATTGCAGATCACGGTCTAGGCTTTGAAGATCGTATGTCTGACGGGCAGGATATGGACTACCCTAAAGTAGTCAAACACACAGGTGCGTACGCCTACCAGAAAGACTTCGTAAATCTGATTCTCGAGACTTGCAATGAAAGTAACGACTTTCTGATATCCGCCGCTACCGGTAAAGGTAAGACGGTGATGTCGTTGTCTGTATTCCAGAAGTTGGGGGTAAACGCTATTGTCGTGGTTGATCAACAAAACCTGCTTGACCAGTGGGTTGATCGAGCCAAGACCGTACTAGGCCTTACCGACGACCAGATAGGTATAGTGCAGGGGGGCAGAGCGGACTACGAAGGCAAGCATGTAACCATCGCTATGATGCAAACGCTTGTGTCCAGAAAGTACAGCGAGTCTTTCTACGACTACTTCGGCGTGGTTGTTTTTGACGAGGCCCATACGGCGGGTGCTCCGACATTCTCGCGGGCGTTGATGATGTTCTCGGCCCGTACTAGGTTCGGCGTGTCCGCTACTATCGAACGTCGCGATGCCTTACAGACTCTGCTTACTCACAACCTTGGGGCGGTTCGGGCAGAGCTAAAAGACAAGCACGACACCTCGTATGTGTACTACGTTGAGAACTCAAGCATTTACTCGTGGTATGCAAATGTCTCACCTAAGACGGGCAGAATGCTGTCCGAGGTCGCGGAGGATACCGACAGAAATCTGGTACTAGCCACAGCGGCTAAATGGCTGTATGACTCAGGAAGAACTGTTCTTGTTCTTAGTGACCGCATCGAGCAGCTTGAAGCCCTACAGGTACTACTATCCTGTATGGGTGTCCCGGAGGACGAGTCGGCGGTATATACCGGCTACCACACGGTATGGGCGTACCGTAAAAATCCGAGACCGCTACGTAAGCCTATGGATTACGTGCGTGGTACGGAATTCACACCGGTCATTCTCACCCCGGTTAAAAAGAAGCTGTCAAAGAAAACTAAGGCGGAGATGTTAGGTAGTACGCCTGCCAAGATAAAAATATTGCTCGCTACTTTCGGTATGTTCGCTAAGGGCGTGGATGTGCCGGAACTGTCCGGCGGGGTGGATGCCACCCCTAGGGCTAGGGCTGAGCAGGCTCACGGTAGAATTCTTCGTGTACGAGACGGTAAGCTGGTTCCTATATGGGTGACCCTGCGGGATGTTAATTCTTACCGTAACGATCATCAGTTTGCACAGCGCGTGAAGGACTACGCGGCGAGTTCTGCGGAGATATACAGATGGAGAATAGGAAAGGGACTGCGTCGAATCGACGTAGACGATCTGGTACGCGAAGCCAGACAGAACGTAGCACGCCTGAAAAAGCTACGGATCGAAACGAGCTTAGACGGCAACAATACGCTAGTGACCCCGCCCTAGCAGAACGTATCAAACGTAGGCAGCGAGAGGCTTACCGGGATCAGCACCCAAAGCAGGATAGCGCTCTGCGTAATGGTCTCTTGTGTCGTGGGGTCAATCGAGAGGTCACGTATGGTGAGGAGGGCAGGCCACGCTACCTTGAGGTCTATACGGTACCGGAGGCGGCAGAGGCTATGGGTAGGTCGATGCTCGGGTTTAAGCGCTGGATAACCAACGGCCTTATCCCGCCACCCATCCTGCAGGACACGGTTTTTCAGTACAAGCAGTATAGCTATGGGGAGCTTGAGGCTATCCGTAGTGAGATTGTCAGGCACGAGCGGGAGTTTTCGTATTTTACTGCCAAGCATCAGGTGACAATTCACCGGGTGTGGCAGGCGGTGCAGGCTTACAGATCGCGACATATGTGAGGTGAGTTATGGATTCAGGGAGAGTAAGACGGGTGCGACCCAGCGGTGAGGGGGCTTCCGAGGAAACCGTAGAGGTGGTATCTACCTCGGTTACAGGGCAGGCATCGCCCACCGTAAAGCAACGTACGCTGAGTGTGCGCAAGTTTGTCACTCAGCCGGCGTACGTAGGGGTCTCTGCCGGGGTAACCAAAGAGACAGGGTCGTACGAGTTTCTGCGGGTAGACATCACCGTCAATATGCCGTGCTACGTAGAGGAAGTGGATCGCGTATCTCACGAGGTTGCAGAGTATGTTGCGCAGCGTCTTGACGAAGAGATAACCGAGTATCTTGGCGGGGAGGAATAACATGGCTAGACCTAAGAAGACTGCAGTACCGGAAGACAGCGACGCTAACGAGCTTGAGCAGACGCTGAAAGAGGTACGTAAACGCTTCGGCGACACCAGCGTATCGTCTGGCTCGACCATCGTACAGCCGGAGCGAGTGTCTACGGGTAGTTTTGTTTTGGACTTCCAGACACTGGGCGGTATCCCGAGAGGGCGAGCCACCATGATTGTCGGAGAGCGCCACTCAGGCAAGACCACTATTGCTTGCAAGGTGACAGCATCCGCCCAGCGGCAGTACCCGGACGAGGCCGTAGCATTGGTAGATGCAGAGGGTACATTTGACGCTGTTTGGGCGGCTAAACTCGGCGTAGATCTTGATCGCCTTGTCTTGTTCCAGCCGGAGACTGGAGAGGCAGCGGTAGATGTTATCGATGCATTTATCGGAACGCGAGAAGTCTCTATGGTGATTGTTGATTCTGTCGCCGCGCTCACCCCGATGGCGGAGATCGAAAGCAGTGCCGAGGATGCACATGTTGGTCTTCAGGCCCGGCTAGTTGGCGGTATGATCCGTAAGGCTACGGCGGGCATGATTCGCGAGCGTAGGCGCGGCCATAATATCGGGCTACTTTTCCTGAACCAGTACCGTTCGAAGATTGGCGGGTTTGCAAAGTTCGGCGAACCCAAGACCATCCCCGGCGGCAGGGCGCTGGAGTTCGCCACGTCATTACAGATCGTGATGAAGAACAAAGAGAACACCGGCAAGGACGAGATCGGTAATGACGCTGTGACTGTAAATGATCATAGCTTCCAGATCACCAAGAACAAGATGAATAGCGGTGGCCGTACCGGTGAGTTCCGGCTGTTGAGGCAAGATGACGACGATCTCGGCCTGAAGGAAGGGGACATCGACGACGCGGGTACCATGCTGGCTTACGCGAAAAAGTTTGGCGCGTACACTGGAGGCGGTAGCTCTTGGGCTCTTGAGTTTTGGTCTCATGAGCTAAAGTTCAAGGGGCTGGAGCACGCAAAGCGCGCACTCTACGCAGATCGTTCCTTGTACTGGGATCTACGTAACTTCCTCATTGCAAGTCAGGCCGAGGCTCTTGGTATGCCTGAGTACTTCGTAGAGAGGTTCCTCGTATGAGTCGCGAGTCTTTTCTGAATCGCGATACCAAGCACGGTAACGCCTCTTACCGCAGATCTCGTAAACAGGAGAAAGAACTGTCTATCAGGCTGCGGGGGAGGCAAACTGTAGCGTCGGGTAGTAAAGCAGAGAAGGGGGATGTGAGGGTCAAGCGTATTCTACGGCTTGAGGCGAAGACGACTAAACATCGCAGCTTTTCTGTAACCCTTGACATGATTAATCAGATAGAGGAGGCTGCGCTTTCGAGCGAGGAGCTTCCCTGCATCTTGATAGAGTTCAACGATGGCAACGGCAAGCGAATCAAAGAAGTGGCCGTAGTACCAAGTTACGTACTTGACGACCTTGTCTCTAAACATAGTTGAAATCGATTGCAAACATGACTACCAAATCCAGAGTAGTGCGCCGTAAAAAGGCTGACCCGGAAGGCGATTCACCCGTAGTGGTTTATGGGCAAGATGATACCCCGGTAATTGACTTGCTTCTTAGTGCTAAGCGCAAGCGTGACAAGTTTCGGAGAGGCGAGTACCTGCACGTATCCGACGTGGTAGGTAAGTGCGTACGTAAGATAGCGCTGTCGGAGGCACACGGGATGCCTATGCCTACTGAGCCTATCACGCACTCGATGGCAATGACCTTTGCACAGGGTAGTGCCTTGCACGACTACGTGAAGAGCGCACTTGTGCGACACCCCGACATGCCACTATGGGGGTCTTGGACTTGCAAGTGTGGAGCCAGTTTGGAGGAGCGTCGTTCTCATGCTGAGGTGGCTGATCTGCATTGCGAGGATTGTGGGGGGCCTCTCGATCAGTATGTAGAGATTGACATCAAGGATACGGAGTTACTGGTTAGCGGTTCGCCTGACGTTATCCTGAAAGAACCGACCAAGAACTGCTACCACATTCTTGAAATCAAATCGATGTCTCATGAGGAGTGGAAGGGTCTCGTACGCGCCAAGCCTGACCATATTGTGCAGGTCGTCATGTACTGGTATCTCATGCGTCGGGCGGGGTTCCGTACCACCTCTACGGTCTCTGTACTATATGTCACCAAGGGTTTTGTGTTTAAAGGCCAGCCCTTCAAAGAGTTCGTTATTGATTGTGATACCGCGCTACGCCATATTGATGACTACATCGAGGACGCAAAGGCCTTCGCTCGTTTTCGCGAGACAGGCGAGCTACCGGTACGTACCAAGTGCGCAACGATAAATTGCCCAGAAGCTAAGAAGTGTCACGTAGCTATGGAGTGTTTCTCGTGATAGTCATGGGTATGGACCCCAGCCTTACCAGCTTTGGGGTTGCCTATCGCGATGTCGGGGGGAGGCTGTGCGCTAACAGGATCAGCACGCCCGGCAACAAGCGCGGGTCGGAGCGTCTTGATTACCTAGAAACTACCGTAGCCTACTATCTGGATAAGTACAAACCTGAAGTAGTAGCCTACGAGGATTACGCGTATGGTAAAGGCCCGCGCAACAGCAATAACCTTTTCGGTATTGGGGAGCTAGGCGGGGTAATTAAGTTATTGCTTTACCGTCGTGGGGTTGCTATATTGACGGTTCCACCGACGAGCCTAAAACTTTTCGCTACTGGCTCAGGGCGTGCCGAGAAGTCGGACGTAGCCGCATTCATCCAAGAGACAGAGGGGGTAACTTTTGCAACGTCCGACCAGAGCGATGCGGCAGCGCTTCTGAAGTTGGGCGAGATGGCGACGCATACTACAATGAGGCCTCGCTTACGGACCCACCCGCAGCGCAGGGCGATAGCAGGTTGTCAATGGTTGTAGTTTGCAATCGATATCAAATTTTCTGGCGTTTGCAGTTTTTGAAGAACGTAGTACTATTCATCCACGCAGTAACCACGCATCGGTAACAATCCATCAACTGATAGGTACCCAAAATGGCAAAGAAAGCAGCATTCAAGATCGGTGACACCGTCAATTTCCTCGGCTACTCCGAGGAGATGCCTGACAACGAAAAGATCCTCACCGAAGGCAACACCTACACGGTGGTTGAGGTAAACGACGCAGAGGAACTGGTCAGCGTCGAGATGGCGAACCCGGAATTCAACCCGAAGAAGGCCGAAAGCGACAAGAACCCGAAGACCCTGATTGTCGATGTCTTCCTCAACGAAGTCGAGCTTGCCGACGGTGAGGAAGAAGAGGCCCCGCCGCCGAAGAAGGCTGCTTCCAAGACCGCCGCCAAGGGCAAGGCCAAGGGCAAGGCTGTCGCTGAGGAAGAAGAGGAAGAAGAGGAAGAGGAAGCCGACGAGGAAGAGGAAGAAGAAGAGGAAGAAGCCCCGCCGCCGAAGAAGACCGCCGCCAAGGGCAAGGCCGCTGCCAAGGAAGAAACCAAGGCCAAGACTCCGGCGAAGAAAACTGCCGCGAAGGCTCCTGCCAAGGCTGACGCCAAGACGAAGGCTCCCGCCAAGTCGAAGGCCAAGGACGAAGAAGAGGCCGACGAGGACGATCTGCCCGATCTGGAGAACGAAGACGAGGAAGTCGCAGCCTTGGTCGAAGAGGCCGAAAACGTCCTCGATCTGGCCGAAGAACTGATCAATGACAGCGCGGCAATCGACTACAAGCTGGGCGGCGTGCTCTACCATATCCGCAAGGGCAAGTTGCACCACAAGGCCGACAAGCGCTACCGCGAGGCCGGCGGCTTTGGTCTCTACGTCAAGGAACGCCTGAACGTCGAGTACCGCAAGGCGATGAACCTGATCGAGATCTACGTCAACTTCAACCTCGCCGGCATCAGCGGTGAGAAGGTGGCCGAGATCGGCTGGACCAAGGCAAGCAAGATCGCCTCGCTGATGAGCCAGAAGCTCAAGGGCGGCGCAGAGGTCGATGACCTTGGCGAACTCGGCGAAGAACTGGTCAAGGTCGCCGAGAATTCGTCGGTCAGCGATCTGGTCGATACGATCAAGGAAGATTACGCAGTTGCCGGCGCCAGCAAGGGCGAAAAGGTCAAGCGTATTACCTTCCGGTTCCGCCTGATCGAGAACGCCGGGGCGGCAGTCACCGAGGTACTGGAGGCTCAGGCGAAGCTGATGGGGGCGAAAGACTTGTCGGATGCTTTCGAACACATCGTGATGGAATGGGCCGTCGAGCATATGGACACCCCGCCCGAGATCAAGGTGCCGGCCGAGGGCAAGACGGCAGGCAAGTCGGCAGGCAAGTCGGCAGGTAAGGCAGCATCTGCCTCCACCGCCAAGGGCAAGACGGCAGGCAAGACCACCGCCCGCCGTGCCCGTACCGAAGAGTAATCTTCCCTCACGGTAGTACCGGGGCATAGTCGAGAGGCTATGCCCTATTTTTTTGTACCTAACATTTGCTGAGGTGAAGCATGGGCGAGAGACTAGCCTGCATGGATTGCAGGCACTGGCAGAGTGTACCGGCTGGTAGTACATACGCTAGCGGGTTGTGTGGGCATCCTAATCTAGTGGAGCATCTTGACCCTACTACCGGATGGGTTGCTGGACCGCATAACTTGTACATACTATCGAGCAGTGCGTGTCGTGAGGTGCTAAGTCTTTGTGCGGGCGAAGCAAAGTGGTTTGAGCCGTTGGTGAAGGAGTAAGGACATGCCGGGAGCAAAGAAACACGTAAGGCGTGCACGCAGTCGCGTACGGGCTGCTACGTCTTTGGGGGTGCCTCGCGTAGAGATGCACTATCTGGACATTTCGTCTATCGTACCCTACGAGTTGAACCCGAGGGATAACGCTGCCGCTATCGAGTCTGTCGCTAACTCCATCCGTAGTTTTGGGTTCCTTGTACCCGTAGTCGTGGACGCTAATAATGTACTTGTGGCGGGGCACACCCGGGTCGAGGCAGCTAAGACCCTAGGCCTTAATGAAGTACCTGCTATCAAGGCTGACAAACTCACCCCAGACCAGATTGACGCGTTCCGTATCATCGATAACAAGGTATCGGAACTCGCACGCTGGGACTTCGACCTACTGTCGGTCGAGATCACCCGGCTTACCGGGTCGGGTATTGAGTTCGTTGGTTACGGCTTTACGCAGGAAGAGGTTGATTGTCTCTCGGATGCTGTGGCCGACGATTGCCTCAATGTCGATAACCTCGTAGACCAAGAGGCCCGGGACCGCACACGACGCGCGGAACGGCGCGCACCAGCTACGGCACGGTTCGTGTTGGGGGAGTTGGTATTCTTCATCACAGCCACGGAGTACCGGAACTGGGTAAGCGGGGTACGAGAGCTTTGCGACTACGACGAGACCGCCATCACCGCAGAGATCAAGCGGCGTCTCGGTATTTCACAGGGGTAATGGCATGATCAAGAATACGCCTATTAGCTCGCTGCAGCCTGACAAGAAAAACCCTCGCAAGGCAGACGACGCCAGACTAGGGCTACTGCGATTGTCGCTCGCTAAACTCGGGTTTATCATGCCTGTGTACTCCACGCCGGGTGGTATGCTTTTGTCCGGACACCAGCGTCAGCGAGTAGCTACCGAGATGGGCATCGAAAACATCCCGGTGGTTACCATCAAGGTAGCCGAGAAAGACATCCAAGGTATCAACATCCTGTTCAACCGCGCCACGAACGATTTTGGGGCACTGGATACAGGGGCTAAGGCCAAGGATAAGTTAGATATCGAGACGGTTATTGAGGCTGCGGATAATCTGCCCGACTTTGATCACGAGAACTGGTTTGCACTCGATTGCAAAAATGAAAACATTCGAGGTCTGGGCAAGGACGATAGCGACCGCTACGACAAGAAAGCTGTAGTCGTAGCTACCAGCCTGATGCGAATGGGTATCGAGATCCCGGTAGTCATCTCCCAGTCTGGCAAGATCGTAAACGGTATCAATCGATTGTTCGCGGCGAAGGAGGCGGGGCGTACGGAGTGGCCGGTTATCCGTATCCCCGACGAGTACGCTACGGTAGCTCTCAACTTCCTGAACTACCTCTCGATGGACTTCCACGTAGATGAGGACTTCGCCAGACTGATGCGGTATTCGGCTTTCCGACGCCCGCAGAACAATCGAGGCAACGTACCGAAGGCCTACAGATTCTGGGCGAATGGGGGGCGTACGCTACTTGACCGCGATTCATACAGCCCGGAATACTGGCGCAACTTCCGTGATCTGCACGGGCTTAGCGTTTTGGATTTTGGTGCTGGTCTCTGCAAGGTCAAGCCGTTCTTGGAAGAACGTGGCATGGCTTGCAGCGAGTTTGAGCCATACCGCATCGACCCTGAGAGCGGGGTGGGCGTGCCGTCCCCTGACTACTCACGTATGAAGGCCCGAGAGTTCCTTACCGAGATTGCGGATGGTCGTGTGTTCACTTCGATCTTTCTGGCATCGGTACTCAACAGCATCCCGTTTCCGAAAGATCGTATGGCTGTGCTCGCCATCGTCAATGCGTTGTCGAGCAAGGACACAGTCACCTATGGTACCTGCAGGGATATCTCTGACTTTGTTTACGAGTATGGCGGCATCCGTCAGGCCAACTACTTCGTATTCGACTCAGAGCCGGGGGTTCGTGTAGGTGACGTAGTTAAGTCCCCCAAGATCCAGAAGTTCCATACACAGGAAGAGGCAGAGGCTATGTTCTCTCGCCTGTGGGTGAAGCGCGAGTACTGGCCGGGCGGGAACGTCTTCTATTTCAAGCTGTCGTCACCCAAGACCGTCAACCCTAAAGTACTATCTCAGGCGCTGGAGTTGGAGTTTGAGCTACCATATGCAGATGGTGCGGATATGGGGCTCAGTACGTATGCTAAGAAGTGCTTTGGCAAGCGTCTTGGGATCAAGCTGCCTTAACAACAACTGTGGGTGATACTCATGACTTTGAAGATCGAGAATGGGAGGGTTATTCACTACCCTACTGGTGACAAGTTCGCTTTCGACGGGGAGGTGGCTTTGATCTTCCCTGATATGGCCCGGAGGTCAATACCTTTGTACGATGAAGTACACCGTATGCACGCCTCGCTACTGTCCCACGTGTGGGATACGAAGTCGGCGCATGTAGTGGATGTCGGGGCCTCGCGGGGAGAATTTTTCCGTGCTATTTGCAATCAATTGCAATGCTCGGAGCGCCACCCTCCTAGCTGGTTGCGTCTTACCGCTATCGATTCGTCACCACACATGATGGCTAGACTGAAAGACGATATGCCTAAAGTGGAAGTCATCACCGGGTATGCTCAAGACTTGCAGCCTCTTGAGCATAAGGCAGATGTGATATCTATGTTCTACATTCTGCAATTCATCGAGGCTGACGCGGATAAGTTGAAGGCCTTGCGCTGGGCAGCGGATAACCTCAAGCCGGGCGGGGTATTGCTGCTAGGGCAGAAAGATACGGTGACACATACGTACGACGCTATGTTCACTAGGGAGTACCATAACTTTAGGCGCCGCAACGGCTACACCATTGCGGAGATTGCGGCTAAGTCTGCCGCACTCAAGAACTCGATGTGGACTAGCTCGCCAGCATGGCTTGAGGATATGTGCATCCAAGCCGGGTTCTGCGACTATGTCGTAACGTCGCGTTGGCTGCAGTTTTCTACCAGCATCTGCACTATTGGGGGGTAACATGGCTGACAGGGAAAATGGAGAGACTGTAGGTCGTCGCATCTCGCGTCGGCGTTCAGGCTTTGCGTTCTCGGGGGCTTCTGTCTCTGACTCCACGCAGCAGCAAGGCGGCAATATCAATGACGGTGTGGAGAGGATGGTCAATACCCCGCCATCGTCTTTACCGCCGCCTGAGCCACCACAGACAATCGCGGGGACGCCGTCTGAGGACTTCAACCCGCAGGGGCGTCTGGCGCAGGTGCGCCGCCGTTCTACCACCTACGAACGAGAGTACCGGCTGAATCTACTACACCGCCTCATGATGCGTGGGGTACCGCTCGATGAGATAGCAAACCAGCTTGGTATCTCTGTGTCTCAGGTATATCGTGATCGTGACGAGTTGAAGGAGCGCCATCGCGCATCGTCTCGCAGTCTGGATATCGACGAGATCATCGGAGACAGCAAGGGGTATTACGAGGAAGCTGGTGCTATGGCTATGCGCGCCGCCTCCAAGAACGACCTACCCTACGCAATGCGTCTTGCGGCTGTACGTACAGCGTTAGCCGCCAAGAATGACATGCACCGTTTCTTCCAGACAGCAGGTGTCTATGACGTGTTGCGTTTTCGCAAGGCGCAGGACGGTAACGGTACGTCCGATGTTCGTCGCCTCATGGAGAATACTGAGCGCCTTCTGTCCGGCGGTCTGGGTGACCTCAGCGGTGCGGTCAACGACGCTATCGATTCTGGCGATCAGGAGAATCTTGACCTATGACTGCCACACACACCCGCCGCGTAGGGAGACGACGGACCCCGGGTGCCGCGCCGGGGGTTAGCGAGCAGGCTCGCGCCATGGTTCAAGGGGCGTGGGAGGAGGCTGAACGTTGCGAGAATAAGCTGTTCGGTGAGATGTACGCCACCGCGTTAGAGCGCAAGGTGTATTACAACGATACGGTGCTATTCGACTTCATGAAGCACCTCACGCACGCTCCGGTAGGCATAGAAGAGTTTCTGTCGGGGTCGGAGTTTCTGGGGGCTACTGACATATCGTTGTGGCCCGAAGTACGCGCAGCCATCGTTGATATTAACAAGTACTGGTGGAAAGGTCAGGTAGGAGGGGCCAAGCATGAGGCTCTTCTGATGGGCTCGTGTGTAGACGCGCTAACCGAGTTTTTAACCCCGAACGGCTGGAAGTATATTTCCGATTTTGAGGAAGGTGATCTTGTCGGTCAATACTCGGTAGACGGTACTCTAGAGTTTGTGACACCGCAGGCGTACATCCGCCGCCGCCACCGAATGTTTTACCACTTCGCACCTCGGGGCGGTCTGGATATGATGTTAACTCCGGGGCATCGCGTTATCTACCGGAACAGGAACACCGGGGAAATCTGCGAGATGTCCGCAGAGGACGTGGCCGAGAACCACAATAGAACTGCTACCGGGTTCACAGGTAAGTTCCTATCTACCTTTACCCCTACGGGGCGGGTAGGGATTGATCTATCCGACGAACAGATCCGTGTGATGGTTATGGTTCATGCCGATGGCTCCTTTGATACAAGGGATGACTCCAGTTGGTGTAATGTGATCGTAAAAAAGCCGCGGAAAATTCGCAGGGCTAGGCGTATCCTTCAGGAGGCGGGTATTGCGTTTACTGAAGTACCGCACAACGGAGACTACCGCCGCATCCGTTTTTACGCGCCGCAACGGAACAAGACATACGAGGGTTGGTGGGGTTGCACACAGGACCAGCTCCGTATTGTTACCGACGAGGTAATGCACTGGGATGGCTCCGCGAGGCACCAACAGTTCTACACTGCGAAGAAAGAGGAAGCTGATTTCATCCAGTACGCCTATCTCGCTACAGGGGTACGGGCTACCATGCAGTGGCAAGATCGCGGGGGAAATCGGTCTGTCGAGTATAGGGTGAAGCGTTGTCGTTCCGCTGAATACACCATGTCCGCTTCGCCTAAAGGGCCTGAAGCACAGCTTGTTGAAGCCAGTGATGGGTATTGCTACTGCTTCACACTGCCTACGGGTATGTGGTTGGCGAGGCGCAACGGTAGTGTATACGTCACCGGGAACACAGGTAGCGGAAAAACGGAAATATCGAAGATTACCCAGCTATACCACCTTTACCTGTTGTCCTGCTTGGACAACCCGCAAGGCTACTACGGCCTGCCGAAAGCGACCTCTATTGTGTTCGCTATCATGGCCGCTAAGCCGCACGTGACGAAGAAGGTTATCTACGACCCTCTGCGCCACATGATTGAGCACATCCCGTATTTTCAGAAGCACCTACGACCGAGCAAGCTGGTTGAGTCCGAGATGATCTTTGAGGAGAAGAACATCCGTGTAGTGCCTGCGGGTGTGGACGCCGACTCGATCCTAGGTGAAGCAGTACTTTCGGGGATCATTGACGAAATCAACTTCATGAACGTTGTGCTACGTTCTAAGAAGGCAGAGGTAACCACAGGCCGCGCTGGGGTCTACGATCAGGCCCAGACAATACACAGTGCAATGACCCGCCGTATCAAGGGTCGTTTCACCAAGCCCGGACCCAAGATAGGGATACTCTGTACGTCATCGTCAACCCGCTATAAAGGGGACTTTACCGACAAGCGTAAGGCTCAGGCTCTGCAGCACGACGAGCAAGGTATCTACATCTACGATAGGCCGCAATACGAGGTAAAACCTCAAGAAAATTTCTGTGGGCAAAAGTTTAGGCTGCTTGTCGGTAACGACATGATCAACGATGTGCGTATCCTGAAGGACGGGGACGCCGTACCGCCAGAGGCTCGCGTTCTAGACATCCCCATCGAGTATGAGACGGAGTTCCAGAGAGACCCGCATTCCGCCCTACGAGACATCTGCGGTATATCCACCTCGGCTATTTCCCCCTTCATTACCCGTCGTTTCAAGATCTACGAGGCTGTGTCTGCCGGGGAGGAGGAAGGTATCCAGTCGTTCCTCAACAAGGACAACGTTATTCTAGGTGTGGATGGGATGCCGGTCGTGAAGTACAGCCATTACTGTACCGACCCCTCACGTCCGCGCTATGTGCACGTTGACTTGTCGAAGACCGGGGACAGTTGTGGTATCGCCATGCTGAGATACGATGGCCTCACCTCCGTTACACGCAGTAATGGGGCTATCGAGAAGCTACCTATCGCTACCATTGAGATGGCGTGCTCAATACAGCCTGACTCCAATAATGAAATAGATTTTGCGGAGGTTCGTACATGGATACGGCAGCTACGTGATGTATACGGGTACCCGATCAGGGCGGTAACATACGACGGTATCTTTAGTATCGAGTCCGTACAGCAGTGGCGCAAGATAGGTATGCGCACTGGTAATATTTCGGTAGACAGAACGTCCGCACCGTACAAAAACCTGCGTGACGCCTATAACGATAACCGCATACGGCAGTACCATCAGGAGGTACTGATCCGCGAGCTTTTTGATTTGGAGTACGATGACGATAAGGACAAAGTCGATCACCCGGTGAATGGCAGTAAGGATGTGGCGGATGCAGTGGCCGGCGCCTACTACTCGATGCTGACCAAGCGCAGTACTTGGGTGTCCGAGTCAGGTAACGAGGTAATAGGTAATGGCCGTGCGGAATTTGGTGAACGTTTCGAGGGGAGTAGGCGATGATTGAGGATAGCTGGATCGCATTTGGGTGCATATCTTACGCGTTTATTGGCCTGCTTAAGGTAGTAGTGGTTTTCCACTCAGCCGTGTATGCAGGCTACGTGTATCAGACATTGAGCTACCGACATACCCGCAGTAGCGTTACGCGTCTTGAGCGCAGGCTATATACGGCTATCTGCTTGGCGGTGGTTGCAGTGTTGTGGCCGTTGATGCTTTTGCGGGAGGGTCGTAGGTTTTTCGTAGCTTACGGCAGGCATGAGGTCTATCGGGCGATTGAGCTTGAGATGGTGAACAGATACCTCTGACAGGTGCATCGTGTACGTAGTCGAGGTGGTCATGACCAATCGCGTAGTGGAGCGCGCGCTACGGACTACGGATTATGACTTGGCACTGGACACATTTGATGCCAAGAAAAAGACAAAGGTTCGTGAGGTGAGATTGGTCAAGGTTGTATATGGTGTGCGGGCTGTGCTCAAGTACGTACAGAAGCACAGGAAATAGACTAGCCCCGCAAGGGGCTTTTTGTTGAGAGGTGTGAGATGGAATACGACCAGTGGGGTGTGTTTGTTCCGGGTATTGGAAGGATCGGGGCGGTATGTGGTAGTCTGACCAGCGACGAGAGTACGGCTAGGCTGGTAGCGCTCAGTAAGTATTCTGAGGAGGGTAATCGCCCGGCAGGTAGCATGAAGAAGGTCATATACGAAGACGACGATTTTTCCGTGTCGCCGGAGTAAGGTATTTCAGTAGTCGGTGTATCCGCATAGTTTTGCAATCGATTGCACATTACCATGACTACACACAAATACGAGCAAGACGAAGATACCGTGGATGTATACGTGATTACGGTCTACCACTCCGACGATGGCGAGGTTAACTTTGTTGTCGAGGGTGTAGCTGACGACGAGGATTCACTAGCTTGCGTTGCTGATGTGTTGCATGATGTGGCCGACTCACTTATCAGCGGCGCGGTAGATTCCACGAAACATTGAAAAAAGGGTACTGGCACACGGTGCCCCCTATCTAGGGGTGAGGTAAGTTAATGCGGACTATGAAGAGTGTTATCCCCGGGTCCACGACAGACAAGGTTTTGCGTCTGTTACAGAGCAGAGGCCCGATGCGTGAGCCTGACATCCGCAAGGCGCTAGGGCTGGGTAGGCGTATGTGCGCTTTCCTGATATGGATGCGCGACCGTGAACTGCTTGATTGCGAGACTGTGCTACCGAAAGGACACACTAGGCCCACACGTATGTGGTCAGCGCGAACCAACTACTCCACTGCCTACGCTCTCGATCAGCGCCTGAGTCAGGTACTTTACCTAGTAGACGCGATAGGTATGGTCACCGTCAATGATGTGGTTTCTTACCTAGGGGTCACTAAGTTTTGTGCGATCAAGTACATCGCCTTACTGGCTGCGTCAGGTCTCGTAAAGCAGTCGCGCGGGTGGGAGAACGGACGGCTCGTGAAATTCTCTCAACGTCTTGATACCCAGTATGCTGCACCTAGCCGTAATCAAGAGCCGTCTACGGGTGAGGTCAAGACCCGACCGCCAGCCCCAGTGAGTCACGGTGCGTTACTCGATTTTGTAGTCAGTCAACTAGGCCACCTACCAGAGCCCTTGTGTGGGGACTAAAATTCTGTACTGGCACAGTATCGCCCCTACTACTGCCTGTGTTAGTGTGTTTGACAAAGAATCGTAACTGGGTGATAATCTGCGAACTCTCTGAGTGCCAAGCGCTGTACTGTCTGCAGATCGGTGGCGCTGGACCGGTAGTGCGGCTCTTCTGGGTTGCTGCAGGTAACGTGGGCGATGTAGATACGCGCACACGCACATCGTAAGTATCCGCTATGTGGATCGGCCACACAGTGCGATTGCGGGTAAAGTACGGTCATAGAGAAACACGAACGAGGGGGGACTATATGAACGTTGCGGCACGTATGGGCGGACTGGTAATCCGCGTATGCTTGCCGTTCTCCATGGGGGTAGCAGCCGCGCTTGCCGTTTGCGGGGCCTACGTGAGTACGGCGTACATTGATGTCGGATACAGTACGCCACCGGGCGGTGCGCCCGCCAGAATCTCACGGATTGCGACAACCCCCAGTGTGCCGAGAAAAGTGCCGAAGGCACCGCATCTGGAGTACGGCTAGATGGTGGGGCTCTGCTACCGACAAAGCCCCCTAAATAGCAGATAGAGACCTGAAGGAAGGGGCCGTGTGGTTTGCGACCCCACCAAAGAGACCAGCGAATAACGCACGCTGTACGTTATTCGGTGTTTTCTAGGTGTAATAGTGAGAGGAGGTAGCATGGGTTACTACATCCAAGGGCCATTGTCTGGAAAGGGAGCGCACCTTGTGCGCGAGTACGGTGCCACGGCTTGCAGCGAGAAGGATGCACGGGCTGCGCTCGATTCCGAGGACATGGTGCCGGTGTGCGTCGTAGACAACGGTATGTTCGACGCGGCGGCACTGGCCTACGACAAGCAAGAGTTTGATGTGTTTGCCGGTGATACTTCTGGTCGCCCGAAGCGGTGGTATATCATGTCTCGGGCGCGGGCTTACGAACTTTCTGGGTACAAGGTGAAGAAATGAAGATCATCGAAGGGCTGAAGAAGCTCAAAGAACTGAAGATCAAGGCCGACGATCTCGCGGTGCGTATCCGCAATCATTGCGCGGACCTGTCGCACGAAACACCGCGCTACACAGATCAGGCGGCACAGGTGCAATCATGGATCGACGCACGGCGAGATATCGTGAAAGAGATCCTGCGCCTGCGTATCGCCATCCAGCGCACGAACCTTCTGGTACGCGTGGTTGTCGAGACAGAGGACGGCGTATCGGTGGAGAAGACCATCGCCGAGTGGATTCACCGCCGCAAGGACTTGGCTGCGATGGAGATGGAGTCGTACGCCGTGCTTACCGACCGGGGGCTGAAAGAGGGCCACCTGCCGCAGTCGAGCGGCGTACCGCTGGAAGTGAAGATCCGCCGGTATTTCTCGCAGCAGCACCGTGATGAGCGGTATTCTGCTCTGAAGGCCGAACCACTCCGCATCGACTCAGCACTGGAGGTTGCTAACGCAATCAATGATCTGGTAGAGTAGTAACCGCTTAACGTTGCAGCGGACGTGCGGAGACAAAATCGTTAATCAGGCCTAAGCTAAGCCGGGTAAGTGCTAAGCATCTGACTCCTAATCAGACCAAGGCAAGTCCCTCAATGGGCAACCTCAAGTGTCATGGTTTAAGGCTAAAGGTAGTAAGGTTTAGTCAGATTAAGGCGGTAAGTGTTATGTGCGTAAGGATGACGCCTGTAGGTTAGGCAAAATCCCTGTACGAAGTTAGGCGCCCTGAGCCTTACGAATCTTCGAGGGCTTCCCGTATGGGTTGCTGCAACCACCAACACCGCAGGGGGCGCAATACCCCCTGCACTTTCACAGTCTATCGGCCAGCTTCGTGCCTGCGCACGGCGCCCGTCCGGCTCCTCCCTCCCCTCACCGGACGAGCGCTGCCTGATACCCCCCGGCACGAAGCTGCCCCATAGACTGTCAACCGCATACAGGCGGCACAGCGTATAATCGCAATCGATTTCAACTCTCCAAAAAGGGGGAATATCTGTGAGATATAGCAATGCGCTTCTTACTAGACATCATTACCGTGATATGCGGCCTGATCGTACTGATTGCACTCGCTTCGGCGTCCCCGGTGTCATCATTTCTCGGTTGGATGGTTAGCTTGCTGAAATGATTTTCGATAAGGAACAATGGCCGCTATCTGTGTCGTATGGCGGGCCTGATCTGTACGCGGGGGTAGTAAGCCCTTTTGTGTCGGTATGTAATGGTGACACCGGTAAGGTTCTCTACCGTGTGCGGGTGGTACCGCCTACGGCGTTCTTTCCTTTTGCTGCGCAGCTTGTAGGCCTGACCGCCTTGGCTGCGGAGGGCGGTAAAGTTAAGTTCTTTCTTGAGGACTGGGGGGACGTGTGGTCTTTCGGATTCTCTGCCCGAGGGGACATGTACGACCTATGGCCTTATAAAGAGCTACCGGTGTGGGCCGAGAAACGATTCAAGGTGACGAAATGAGACCTGAGCCTGCGAAGTTTACGAAAGACAACCCGTGCACGAAAAAACACATATGGAACTGCTTCGCCGGGCCGCAGGGGTTGCGACCAGTAAGTGTAGTAGCCGCACAGGCACAGATAGGCGTGTATGTACCACGGGTGATGGAGCGAAATGCTCGCCTAGTATGTAAGACTGTCAAAGGTACTGACTACTACGAGCTTACGCCGGAGGGTGAAGAGTGGCTTACGGCAGGTATCCGTAGCTACCTGAAGAACCACCCCTCGGAGGCCGGGGAGGTGACGTACCCGCCAGATACCTTACCTGCTAGAGTAAGACGAGTACGCCGCTGAGGGATCTACCCTCGCTGGGGGTAGTATCATGGTAACCCATACAACGCATATAGGCTCCAGACATGTACCCGAACCTGAGACCAACCGACCTTGTAGCCAAGCTGGCACGGGTCAACCAGAACAGCACTTTGCGAGTTCTGTCCAACACATATTCACCTGACTTCCCTGTGGATGCGCGCACGCGAACTGCGGTACGCGAGGCGTTGGGGGAGGTAGCTGCTTTTCTGGATATGTCACCAAAAGAGATCTGTGAATTCGGTCCAGATGCTGCTACGCGGGCAACGCCTGAACAAGTAGTAGCATGCCATACCGCGTATGTTGATCTTATTGACTCTCGCGGATAACACCCACTCTGTAAAGGGAGCACATATGTACGATATCTACTTCGATGCACGTCATGCCGTGTGGCGTATCCGTATTGTCACTTTAACAGCGTTACTGTTCACCAGCAGCGAGGTTGTCTGTGATCCGGAGGCCGCCGATGGTTCTCTGGGCCAACCCATGGGTTTTGAGTCCTTCACTGCCGCCGAGGCGTACGTGGAGCGGGTAGGCATTAATCGCGCATACACCCGCCGTTTTCCGCGCGAGCACGTCACGCTGTCGGAGGCCGTACGTGCAGCGTAGGATAACAAGGCAGCGCCGACAGCCGCCCGATGTGGCACTTACGGTCACTGTATCGTTCGTGAGTGTATCAGGGCCGGCATTGGACGAGGCCGCGCTAGCTGAGTGGTTGCGTGCGGCCATCCTGCAACACCACCGCACACGGGCCGGGTGGGCTGACTCATTACCCGGGTCGCACGATGCTCGGTGCGGTATTGCTGTTCCGGAGGTTTCAATTGTCAGTTCGAAGAAGGATCGTGTTTCGTAGAATCCGGCCTGTAGGCTATGTAGCGTCTCTCGACCTGCATAGTCTTGTCCGTGCCCGTATTGCTCGTGCCATCGAGCGAGAGCGTGGTAAAGGTAGGATAAAAGTACGGTTACCGCGCAGATAAATGCGGTACTGGCACACATTCACACCAACCTTTGTGTAACTGGAGCGCACATGCTTTCAGCCATCGTAGTAACTGTATCATCACCCGCAGGCTCCGGTACTGAGGCCTATATTGTGACACACACGCCCGACTGCGACCCCGACGCTATAGGTCGTGATCTGTGCTCTAGCTGGGAGGACGACGTGTCAACCGCGAGCTACGAGATCGTTGATCTTGAGCATCTGGTTTCTATTCAGTACGGCGGGCAAGCCGTGCTCACTACGGGGTAGTACAGAACAGGTAATATACATACACCACAAACAGGAGGTATCACAAATGGCAACGAAGAAAGCTGCATGGACCCCGGCGTCTGGCAGGGTCGGTCGCAACGCGTCGTATTCCGTGGATGACAAGGGCGTCATGACGATCACGGTCGATTTGAACATTCGCCTCGGGCCGTCTGCCAGCGGCAAGACGATGATCATCGCCACCACTGAAGGCAACAAGTCTATCGAGGGCGGCGCGGGAGCCGTGATCGGTATGAATATCTACACCAAGGAGGGTGTCAAGTGAAACGCAAAGACATGAAGAAACTCTACGACCGTGCGATGGACGTATCGAACAATCTGATCCTCGGCGACGACGCCCACGCGGGCCGCACCGTACGTGATCTGGCCGACGCCTTCCGTGCGTACCACTCTGCGCACCGCAAGGCCGGCAAGGTAGTGAAAGCGTACAGTAAGAAGGCTGACGAGCATTACGTCCAGTATCTGGGGAGAACCTGCCGACCTGACGTACCGGAGAAGCCCAGCAAAAAGAAGAAAAAGCAGAAAAAGCAGTAGTGGGTACTGCAGCCAGCCTTCGGGGCTGGCTAGAGTATCTACGCTGGAGGATGTATGGACCGCATTGTAAGTTTCAGTCAGGCAAAAAAACTCTATGTGAATCGCTACACCATGGAGCATGTACCTGCGTGGGCGAAAGCCCCAGTGAATCACCCGGAGCGCGGTACCGTGTATTACGCCCCGCAGTACCGGACTGATAAGGAGTGGTACGAGAACTCGGTGTTCCCGGGCGAGGCTATCGACGGACTGGTAGTACAGAAGAACGAAACACACTGTATGACCCGTAACGCTACTTGGCCGCTCGGTAAGTGGTTGGATAAGCCGTACGTGATTCCTCTATAATTGCAATCAATCTCAAAAAGGGGAAACAAGATGCTTGATGAACAGCAGGTTCGCGCCTTGCGTACTGGCGACACGCTCTACAGCAACGCAGTTGAGTTTGTAGGGCCGGATGGTAATGTGCCCGGGACAGCGACAGTTCTGGCAAGACCGCGCAAGGTCGGTGACAGCTTCGTATTGAAGGTACGTCGTGAGTATGGGGCTTTCGCTGAGGGCACCATTGGTAAGGAGGGCTGGCCCCTCTGGCGTACGCAGGAAGAGAAAACCGACGAGGACGAAGTACATGTGCCGGAGCCGGCACGGCGCGGTGGCTATCGGCCTGCGCGGTCGGACGCCTCAGTACCGGCAGCACCCGTCGTGACGCAGCCAGAACACAAACTGGACGCACCTACCGCGTCGGTGCACGTGCGCCGGGTACCCAGAACGCCTCGGCCTGTCGCCCAGACAGAGAGCGAGCGTATTTCTGCCAAGCTGGCCGCACTCTTCAAGTAGTAGCATACCCACACAGTCTCACAAAGGAGAAACGCCATGACTGCCAAAACCGTAACCACCACGACCACTGCCCGTACTTCGAAGCGCGTAGCGGTCACACTGAAGCCGACGCGTAAGGGTTTCCACTACCTTGTGGATGGCGCTCGCCCTACCGCCGGTCCCCGCCTGATGGCACACACGCATGCCGCACTGGAGTTTCTTGGCCTTTTGACCGGCAAGTCTGCACTTCGTTCGGCAGCGGAGCGCCTGATGGGCCATACCGCCATCACTTATCATGTCACTGCGCGCAATATGGAAGCACGCGCAGAGACCGTCAAACTCACTGCCAAAGGGCTGAAGAGCTTCAAGGCCCGGGTCGATACCGGCAGGGTTGATCTCGATCTGGCGGCGGCTTTTCTTGCTGCCATCTCCAAAGGTCGCCCGTCTGTGGCATACTCGATTCAAGCAGACCACCTGATGGTCGAGCGCGACATTCAGATCCAGTGAGGTGAAACCATGGAAGCACAGATTCGTAGCCAGCGTACTGCGCCACCCTCGGAGCGGCGCTGGGACTGGGGCACCGCCCAGTTCATTGATGACATGATCGATTACCTCGCAGGCGGCGGTGACCGAGCTACTGCAGGAATGCACATGATCGAGCGCGGTATCTCTGAGGAGACCCGCACACGCGTACTTCGTGGGGTGGCGTACAAACACCATCTTAGCGGGGTGGCTCAATGACGCCGCAAGTACGTTACGACTCTTGGCTGATTGTAAGTTCGGAGCTTGGTGACGAAGTCGTGCCTTGCTCTTTGGTGGGTTGCGGGGCGCATAGCTGCGTTGTTACTGAGGATGACGATACCTTCGACGAACTTTTCTCTCTGGCGAACTCGTTTGTGCAGGGTTGTCACATTACGCAGTTTGAGATCAGGGACGGCTGGGGGGCACGGCTCACCATGCCCGGATACTTGGACTGCACAGAGTGGACGATTTTCCGTACCAAGGAAGAAGCCGAAGAGTACCTGAAAGACCTGCAGGAGGGCGACTGATATGCAGCGCATACCCGTGAGTTTTCCTGCGATGGATACTATCCGTCTGGTAGCGGCGGGACTAGACCCCGAGGTCTATCTGGTCAAGAAACTAGATCGCGTTGTGGTAAGTGATCTCGTGGGCGTGCCGGACTTCACGGGGTACGGTTACGTAGTAGGCTTCGAGACCAGTCAAGCTGATGGTCTGGATTACTATGTTATCTCACTCACTGTGACCGAGTATCGCGGTGTGCTTGAGCCTTCCGACGAGAGGGTACGTGTTGTAGTAAATGGAACCCCGAAGGAAGGTGGTGGTTTCTACAGCAGCGTTGTGCTAGACCGTAAGCCTGCCGGGTAGCGTATAGTTAAGTCTCTCACACAGGAGGGCTTCGACATGGCAACGACCAAAGGACGTGTGGTACTTGTGATGCGTAAGGTATCACGCCCCGTTTCCGGGGAACAGATCGGCGAGCGTATGTATGCTGTAGCTAACCCGGCAATCAGGCCAGCCCTAGGCGGCGGGTACTGCATCGACGTAGAACGGTCAGTAGTAGTTTCGTGGTCTGGGGGCGAACTCAGCGACCGCCTGCGGGTAATGAAGTCTCTGGTAGAAGACGGCTTCTCTATCGAGGACGAGGGTTCTTATATGGGTAGTCTTGGTCTGGTATAGTTACGTCTCCACTTAGGAGACCTACTATGCTGCTTAGCTACACTGAACTTTGTGAATTGATCGAGCAAGGACTGGTTACGGGTACCGACGAGTACCCGATATCCTTCAACGATGTAAACTCTGCGTCCCTCGATATCCACCTGTCCGATACCGTGTTGGTAGATAACGAGCGGCGCGGTAAAATCATCGACTACGCCAACCGTGAAAAACCATCCATGCAGACTGTCCGTATTCACCGGGCAGACGGGTATGTGCTTGCTCCGGGGGAGGGTATCCTTGCGTCAAGCACTGAGACTTTTAACCTGCCTTCGCACATTTCTGCCGAGTACAAGCTGAAGTCGTCAATGGCTCGCATTTTTCTGGAGCACCTAAATGCTGGCTGGTGTGATGCTGGGTGGCATGGGTCACGATTAACCCTAGAACTGATCAATCTGTCCTGCACGTACGGTATTCGTCTGCGCCCCGGCGATGCTATCGGTCAAGTTGTGTTTTTCAAACATGCACCGGTACCTTACGAGAAAAGCTATGCTGCGCGCGGGAGATATAACAATGATGGCGCGGTGTCAGGCATCAAACCTTGATATGCAAAACTACCACGTGAGTATCGGTGGTATACCTTTGTGTGAGTCGTGTCTTCCCTCTTCGGTGATCGGTACTCTGGAAGAAAACGGCATGCATGTTACGTGTGGGCATCAGTATCTACATAGTGCGCGGAAGCTGGCTGGCGCTCTGTGCGCTAATGGTTACCTAGCCGATGTGATACTCGGGCCATGTCCGAACATACGGCGCAGCAACACACCTTAGCAGTGAAGCCCCGGCACACCAGTGTCGGGGGTATTATCTAGTCCTAGACAAACCGCAAAGGGGTTGAAATGACCAAGAAACAACACATCGCAGCACTCCGCCTGTCGCCTCTTGGCGAAGAGGGAGTGTCACAGATCCGCAAGATCGTGGAGGAGCGTAAGTACCGTAAGGTCAACGAGGTGATGGTTGACGTGTTCACGGCTTCTGCCTTCATTGCAGTGTACGACGCCGTGAATGACGCCAATAAAGAGAAGCTGCGCGGTAAGGCGGTCTTTGAGGCCTGCGACATCGCGTTGCGGGTTATCAACAAGGCCAACGCTGAGGGGAGAGCAAAATGACTGTACAACACCCATCCAACGCTCCGGTGGCGTGGACAGGCGGAACGCGACCCGGCAAATTCCTCAGCATCTCCAGCAGTGAGAGAGCATACCGCTCAGCTATCTTCCGCAAGCATGTGGATATATACGTGGAGTTCTGGGGGGCGAAACCGCCTCGCGATATACTGCGCACTTACTACAACTGGGCGCGATACGACGCGCACGCCACCGTGCAATCGATTGCAAAATCGCCAGAAGAACCTGCCGCAGAGAAGCGGCTAGCGTACGGTAGAGCGAAGTACTCTGGACCTACGGATAGTCGAGGTAGCCGTATGCTGCTACGCTGGCTATCGGGAACCGGGGCTCTGCGAGTGAAGGACTGCACCCTCGATTGGCCGGGCGGCTGGAGTGCCCACAGCCCGCTGGAGAAGGCTGGGGCTACCTGCCTATTCGATGATCGCGGGTGGGTGTATTTCTCTGTACCTGCGGATACGGCGAAAGACATGGTGGATGCCCTTCGCACTGCCACGTAGAACGTACTGCCTTCGCGTATAATGAGGGCTCACAGACCAGCAAGGGGCCGCACATGGCACGCAAAACCACCAAAGCAGCACAGGCTGCTATCGATCACTACAACGCGTGTTTGCAGCACGCAGAAGGTGTCCTTCGCGTACGCGCTACCGCTCCGGTAGAGTCGTGGACAGACCACGCTCATCGCTGGACGCCGGAGTATGTAGAGGCGTTCATGGCTGGCGTAGCACACACGGTCGAGATGGTACTCTCGCAGCAGGGCTGCTACGCAGGCTTTTATTACGTTGGGGCCACCGGTACGTTTCTGCACAACCGGGTAGCTGCCGGGGCGGAGATCGGAGACAACCCTGAGTTCCGCGAGTGGCGCAGGGTATACATTGCGAGGGGGTAACCATGCTGTACGAGATACACGACATCGGAGTACTGCATGCACAGGACGCGCTGATTGCGGCGTTACAGAAGTCACCATATCGCTGTAACGGCTGGTATGACGTATCCGGTGTCGGTGAAGTATACATCCGTATGGGGTCTCGCCGTGCCTTTACGCTGGACGGTATGGAGCAGCCTGCCATGCTCGAAACCATCGACGTGGCTAACGTCACCGTGTGGGAGCCGTACCGGCGGCGCGGGGTGATGAAGTCGATATTGGCGGCATGCTACCTTCTAGGACAGAAGCGCTGCTATCAGGCCTTGTATGTAGAGAATGTACATAACGAGCACCTGAGACGGTTTCTCGGGCAGGACTCTCGCTGGGTAGTGTCACGCGGGGACATAGTTGTACCATCTTTCTACACCCTAATTAAGGAGTAACGCCGTGCGCCCCGAACAAGCCATTCAAGAGTCCATGCAGAAAGTCTATACTTCACTGCACAACATCCACGCCCGCCGCGAAGATCCGAACATCTCCGATGCGGAGATTGTGTCGCTCGCGGCTACGTATACTGCCTCGGCAATGGCAGCAGCCTGCGACTTGCTCACTCACGCCATCGCACAGCAGGCCATTCTCAGTGGGCCGGGCAGCGAGAATACTCTGGTTACCGTATTCGTTGCTGAGCTTCGGGAGAGCCTGTGGCAGGCTATGGCGGGTATCGAATCCACACACGCTATCAATGTCGCAAAGGAGCAGAGCCGTGCAAGTTGATGACCGTACTATCGACCTACGGAAAGTGTGCCATACCCGACCGGGCGATCTGGTACGCATTCACGCGTTTGACGGTGTAGAGCGCGGCTTGTTTCTTGTATGCTCCGCTGGCAAGATCAGTCGTGAACTCAAGTCAGCCGGCCTGTACGAGTCCGATAAACCGGTGTTCATGGTCGACATTCGCTCAGGTGTTGCAGAGCAGTTACCTCACCTGTCGGCACACGTGGCTGCGGTCGAGCGAAATGCTTGTGTAGTAATCGGCGAGGACGATACCAGTGGATCAGAGAAATCGCCGCGCCGTAAAGCTAATAAGTCTCCTGCAGAGTTTGCCAAAGAACTCTCTGCCGCGTACGGTCTTTCGCTCGTTGCTCTGACCGAGGATTTCAGCGAGGAGCAATGGTGGTTCAAGGAACTGGAGAAGATGGTCTTTAATGGTACGGATGAACAGCGGAGGGCGGTGGCAGTGGTTCGTAGTCTACTGGCCCAGATAGGTGAGGCGCGGGTGAAGCCATGAAAATGTCAAAGGAAAACCTGCAATTTTTGCAGGAGCGCATCGAGCCTCTGGATACCGACAAACTGCGGACAGCGTATCGCGAACAGGGTCTCTCGCCAGTACGATACATGTTCGACCTGTTCTATAAGTCCAAGGTTCGGATAGGTGATGGAGTGGGTATGTCGGGGGATATCGTCGAGCCCGGACTTAATGACGAGCATCTGGAGACGGCTCTGAGGACTATTCTTGCCATACCCCGGTCTTGTGTCGTGATTCCTATTAAACTAGGAAAGCGGCAGCCGTCACTGTTTTGAGGCGATTTACGGGAAAATACTGGGGTTTTCCCGCAAGCTGTCTCGGGGTAGAATAGATCCACTCGCAAAGGAGAGATCATGAAATATCGAATTCACTACTGTATTGCTTCGGTCGTACATGTCGAGCGCGCCGGGGAGCCTGTCGTCATGGTGATGTATGACGGCATTGATAGGCAGACTGGGCATGTTGCGACTATCTACGAGCCTGAGTGGGTAGAACGTGACGGCCAGCACTACCCCGCCGTATCTAGTGTTGAGCTTGCAGAGCACTTCCGTGAGTATGTGCCGCACAAGGTGACCGAAGCCATCAATAATCATTTCAGGCATATGTTTGCGTTGCCTGAAGAGGTACGCAGAACGTACATCGACGCTATCTCTTCTTTTGAGGTGGAAGCATGAAAAACGACGACATTCAGACTGTCATACCGGTTGTGGTCAGGGCGTACCTAGAAGCCGCCATGTTTACTGACTCCGGGCACGACGAAGGTAACGTACCTCCGCACTCTGAGTTCTCGAGTTACGGAGTACTGCAGGCCTATGCCACGGTCGCCGACTTTCTCAAGCAGTGTGACGAGGTTGGGCTTCTGGATGCGTACGTTGAGACGGGGCGCACGTGGGACGCTTTCGGCCACGACGTATGGCTTACCCGTAATCGCCACGGCACCGGGTTCTGGGATCGCGGCATGGGTGAGCTTGGGGATAAACTCACCGCGCTTGCTAACCTTCTGGGTACGGCCTATGTGGTCGAGACCGACGATTTACTTGTTTGTTTTGAGGGGTAGCCATGAACATTCGTGATGTGCAGGGGATCATCAAGATCCACCACAAGCTGGACAAGTTCCCCACTGAGGCCATGGCTGAATCGGAGATGGAGCGTCTGCGCCGCAAAGTTGCGCGGGGCGATATCTCTGGAGGTGACCGCCAGTTGGCAGAGAAGCTGGGGCTTTGCGGTAAAGGAGGCAAGTAATGGATATCGAACGGGCGCAGGCCCTCACCCCCGGAAAGACTGTTCGTTGCCCTCCAGACCGTGGCGAACCGGGCTATATCGGCAAGGTCACCCACGTATCGCAGCAGGTGCAAATCGCGCTGAATGGCACTAAGTACGTGTGGGTTACGGTAGCTAAACGTACCGCGATTCACGGATCTGTCGTACATCCGCAGAGTGCCGTATGGCCGTCTAACAGGCTAGGCTAAAATGCAATCGATTGCAGATAGGCCTAGCATACCGCCTGAGATGATCGCTTTCCAGCAGACCATGCAGAAGTACGCTGCCCCGGGGTTTTGGGTCACGCTGCGCCCGGACGGCAGCGAGGCGTACTTGGTAGGCTCTGGCAATCAGTTGCGGGGGATGGTCATTCACTACATTGTCCGGGACTGCCCGACGGTGGCGATCATCCACTTTCTTTCTACCATGTACCCGGGACACTACGACGTGTTCGCGGGTTTTGGAGGGCATCATGACTGAACGGGTAGTTATTCGTATCCAAGGGGTACGCTACGAGTCCGTACCTGAAGAGGTCGGCATGAGTTGTAGCTCGTGCGATCTCTACGAGCCACACAGGCCGTGTAACCCGGAGGTGCCGGGCTCGGACTACTCCGACTGGTGTAACATCAACAAGTCTGTATTTCGTATTCTGGAGTAGCCATGCACTACGAGATCAATGTGTCGCATAAAGGCCGGCATCTTTTCGCAACGCACCCGCGAAGCCTTACGCACAAGGTGGAAGCAGTCGAGCTTTTCGAGAAGTTCCAGAAGCTGTTTCCTGCCGATGATGGGTACACCGTCCGCATGTATCGCTGCGAGCGTTCTGCGCAGCTTGTATCGGTAAAGGCGGGGGTTGATGCTACTGGCGAGGCGTATAATGGATGACGCACGCCATCGCATCAAAGCTACCGCGCTGAAGCGCACCATAACCCGCACTAAAAACGCTGCTAAGCGGGCTCCAAGCCTCGAAGCCAAGCTAGACCTACAACGACGGGTCAAAGGGCTGGAAGAGGATCTACGCCTGCATAACCTCAATTATTTTGAACTTACTGGCACGGCACATCGCTTACCCGAGCGATACGTGCAGGCGTTAGTAAGAGCGGTGGATGAGGCCGCGGATTGGCGTGGGGTGTTGGCTGGTAACCCGGACCCCGAACCGCTGCGGGAGTTCGATGCGTTCATAGCTACGGCTCGTTGTGCTCTGGAGATGGTGCGGGACAATAACACCAAGCTACCTGAGTAGTTCTGCAATCGATTGCAAACACTGCAGGGCGTACTATTGGATCTCTCACACAGGAGCAGGATCATGAAGCTGGATCGCGAACATTTCAAGGCGCGTGGTATGTACGCTGCCCACCTCCTCAACCGCATGAACTGGCCTTACCTTACTCGTGAGGTTCCGGTTTATGGGTTGGGTACTTCGTGGCAGAGCAAGGCCTTTCGCGAAGGTTTCGAAGAGCAGTTGACCATGCTGCATCGGCAAGGCTCAGCCCGTCGAGCCCACGCTGTTGCGCTCTACGAGGAGGCGCGCAAGTCTGCACAGGCGGACAACATGCCTCGCTTCACTCGCTGCTTCCGCAAGATGCGTGAAATGCTTGACCGGGAGTTCGCCCCGGCCACGGCTGCGAGACGCTAACATGGCGCTGCACATAACTCGCGATGAGCGCGGCTATCTCCGAGTAGTGGAGATCGTTATCTCGGCATACGAGACGAAACGCACATTCTGGTACTACGACACCGACCGATGGTTGCGTACAGTGCGGGGCGTCGCCGGGGAGGAGCCTACCTTACCTATGGTGGGTAGTGAGATCATGTGGGTAAAGCGGTACTACCTGCCACGGCTACAATAGTCTTCGTCAGCAGTTCAATCTCTTACAGGAGAATGTGTCATGGGCCTAATCGCCAACGTCTATCGCAGCCCCTGCATGGGCGATTGCACCAAAAACGGTGTGTCATCGCAACACGATACCTTTGTCGTGGAAAACTGCGATGGGCCTTTCAAGGCCAGCCCGGATACCCCCGCGCTGTTCTTGATCCGCCACCGCAGTATCCCGACTGTGGTTCTGGCGAGCACGCAGCCCCACCATGTGTCGGGGGCGATGTTCGGTGGCAACTTCCTCTACACCAGCGACAGTCGGTTCCGCGAGATGTGCCGCCTCCTCACCGGCTATGAGTGGCACGGCCCTGTACCCATCCACGACCGTTTCGAGGTGCTACCGTGAGCGTACGCGTGCATACCGGCGTACCCGGCAGCTTCTGTGTCGTTCAGATCGGCCAGAACTGGGAGGAGTATATCGACGCACGTAAGTCGCCTGACTTCGGTTATTCAGATATCGAGTATGTGTGTCGTGGGCACCTCCGTAATACAGTACGCGTGCTCAACATCGCAGCCCCTGAGTACATCGTCGGTTTGCTGAGAGACGTGGCACGCACAGGCGATGTTGCTGCGGCTTTCGATAGCAGGTGCGCGGGGTAGGATACCTCTACTTCAAAGGAGTAGCACAATGGCTAAGCTGGTAACACTTGAGGCGAACAGAACGTACGCCACACCCCTGAACGCGATCAAGGCGGTGGAGAAGAGGTTTCCTCCGTCTGGCAATGATGGTTTGTGGTACTTCATACAGACCACGCGTGACGGGCGTTACTTCCCTGTCTTTGTCGGGGAGTCTGCAGTTCAGGCCGGCGTACATTTCCACTTCAACGTAATCATGTAAGGTGGGATGTCCTAACGGTGGCTAGAGTATCAGTCAAATTTAAGGAGCATGGCTGTGAATAAACGCAACTCGCTGCAGAAAATGATGAGCCGGGAGCGACTGTATGTCGTCGCCTCATCCGGTAACCGCCATGTGGGCTTCAAGAATCCGGCAGTAGGTAACCGTAGCAGGGTGACGCGCCGTTTCGCGGGGCGTGGCAAGTACTGTGGCACGCAGTTCCTCCGCTACCGTATCTGCGCAGGTAAATTCCGTGCGGTATTCCGTAGCACGTATGGCTGGGGTACTAGCGATGTCTCGTGGTTCGATTACTATGTTGTGGGGTAGGGGCGGTACCCTCACCTCACCTATAATATAGGCACTCACACAGGAGCCACGCCATGCAATACACCCTGCAGCAGAAAGGCACGCATGAAGGTCAGAATACCTATCTCTACGAAGGTGAAGATGGGTCTCGGGTTTGCTTCTACGCAGATAAGACCGTGCCTTTCCACTATATCTTCCTACCCGTCGCTATGCACAAGCCGGCGAGTCTCGCACTTGAGTTCCGCATTATCTCTGCGTTTGTCTCGAATGGTTTGTGCCAGCACGAGCTTGGTGGTTTCGACGCAGCCATCCAGACGCTGGAGGTATAAGTCATGAAATGGCTGCAGAACGTTGTTATGTTCCGCTACTCTGTAGATCGGGAGCGGGCACGCGACATCATCAAGTTGGCTGAGGAGCGTCGCGCACCCGGCGCTGGGTGGCGTGGTATTTCAGAAGAAACCATGAATAGCATTCTGGACGAGACCGCGCTTGAGTACCTGATGAAGCTATCGGACGAAGAGGCCGAAGAACTCAACCGCGAGAACAGCCTGATTGTTCGGCAGTAATTCTGCAATCGATTGCAAAAGGTACCGACATGGAATCACGCACCTACCAGACACTGCAGGGCCATAAGTTGTGGCCTTGGTATAGCATCCGCATCGAAACGAGGGGCGGGTCAAAGCATGTGACGTTTTGCTCCCGCGTACATGTGAATACGGAAGTAGAGGTGGGTTTCTGTTACGACGCCTACCAATTCTCGGACCACCAGATTCTGGCAGACCGTGATTTGATGACGTGGGTAATCAACCGATACGGTGTGTCTCTGTTCGACGGCGATGTTAGCGCGGGGTGATACAGAATGACCAATCAGACATTAACCAAACCGCACATCAGGATTCTGCGTAGCTCAGGGGCGGTGTACGAGTGCCAGCTACCGGGCGGGGCGGTCACTGGATGGGGCGATACACCCGAGCAGGCGTATAAGAACTGGGCGGAGATGATGCGTTCGCAGTACGGCACATCGAAACCTGCCCGGCGGGGGGATACCTTATATCAATAGTAAATCCCCCGCTACTGCTATGTATGCGAATAAGTGGGCGGGGGGCATATTAATAATCCTATATATTACTGTTACTCTGTCTTACACGATCCCCTCTGGCCTGACTGTTTTCTGCTGCTGGCACAAATTTAAAATGTGCTATATACAATTCGTGCTGTTCTGCTATTGTGCTGGCCTACCGTAAGTTACTGATATTGTTGAAAATTATGTGCTGGCACAGGTCCGCATCAACCTACTGGTGCTGTTCGTGAAGCCTGTAATGTGGTGCTGATTACTGGTGCTGAGTGCTGAAACGTGGTGCTGCTGGCTGCTGAAATGTGGTGCTGCCGTGGTATATACTGTTGGTGCCTCATGGTATATACTGTTGCGGTTTATGGTATATACTGTTGGGGGTTTATGGTATATACCGTGGAGAAAAGTGATGGCTTTCAAGAGTGATGACGGGGTTAAAGTACGTAAGGTTTTGTTGTCTCTGGATGAAGAAACCATAGAAGTGTTTCGTAGTGTTGGGGGAGGTAATGTGAGTCTAGGTGCTCGTATGGTTGCTAAAGGACGCCCCCGCAAAAAGGTGCAGAAGAGTTTAGAGGAGCGCTGTGATGAGCACTTCGAAAAGCTGGGGGTTAAACCATCGTTGGTTGCTAGGCGGCGGTGGATGCACGATAACGCTGATTAGTTTGCAATCGATTGCACGAGGTAAGATAGGGGCTCTTAACCACCCCGCAACTCATACAGGAGTTCTACCATGAACGACCAGAACAACGAAACTGATGCCGTCCCGTTTCGCTCGGCGAATCGCAAGTTCTATGACCACGTGTGCGCGTTCCTCGAAGAGAACGGTTACTGTGTCGTACCGTTCGCCACGTGGTTGGATATTCGCGGTATGGCTTTTAACCTTAGCCGTATCCACGCGATCAAACTGCTCCGCAATCAGGCGTTCTATACGGAGAAGAAGACGGTCATCCTGCCGGAGGATTTCACCCGCCTGCCGAATCGCGCTTTCGTGCAGTACACGTTCAAGTATTGTGCTACCGAGATCGTGACGCGTAGGCTCTCACTCTCTGACGCCAAATGCATCATCGACTTGTTGATCTACAACGAGGACGCGTTCGGTAAGTAATTCTGGCGGGGGGAGATGTACCCTGTCTCCCCTACAATAAAGGTTCTTAAACAGGAGGCCACATCATGAAACTGAGCGCACTCAAAAAACTGGTAGCAGACATGGAGGAACTGACCCTCGACCGTGACCCGGATGTCCGCTTCTACATCACCCGCAACGAGGCTGAACGCGAAGCCGGTCCCAAACAGTCTGCTCACTTTATCGAGATGGAGCCACATGCCAACACCTCCCTGCGCGATTGCGTGGTTGTCGTGCAGTACCCCGAGTTGATCCCTGATGTAGGCGACTTCTCCATCCCGATGACCCTCCTCAACGTGTATCGCTGATCACGGGGGCGAAAGCCCCTTTTTTATTGTGTCTAAAATATTGTGCTGGCACCGCGCCACCATAACCTACTGGTGCTGTATCGTACCTCCCGCACCCTGCTGCTGGTGAGTGGTGCTGAAGTGGTGATATGTGGTGGGTTAGCCGGCAACCTGACGCGGGCGGGGTACTGACCTTACGCCATAATGGAACCCTCACAAAGGAGAACGCACCATGTACGAAGCCCGTATCTTTCTTATCGATGAACAAGGCACCCGTGACCTCTTCACCAATCGCGTTTTTCACGGCGAAGACCGCGATCAAGCGGAAGACCGCGCCTGCAAATACCTCAACGATACCGACGCCGACAGCAAGGTCGGTGAGGAATGCGTTTTCGATATCGTCGTTTCGGCGAGGCACTGAAATGCAATTGATTGCACTCACCGCGTGGGGCGCGCTCGTCTATTACGCGTTCTACACCTTCTGAGAGGTACATCATGGAACACTGCACATACTCTGAGTTGAAGCGCAGTACTCTGTGGTACTGGTTCTTGATCTATAAACTTTACGTTGATGGGGTCTGCATGGATATAAAGGCGGGGGTGATGGATGATTTCGGTAACTTCTACCCCCTGACATATGGTAAGACCAGTATGGTTCTGCGTCCGGGAGATGGCAGTTAACCTGCGGGGCTTCGGCCCCAAAATTCTATACTGGCACGTGCGCCGTATAACCATAGTGCTGCCTGAGCGCTGCGTAGCGCTGGTGACTGCTGCCGAGTGCTGGTGACTGGTGAGTGCTGGTGGTGCTGATGGGTGGTGGCACTGGTGCTGACTGACTGCTGCTGGTGGGTGGCTCCAGACCGTTGGTGCCCTGCCCCGGACCTATCCAGACGGGGTAGGTCGCGCACCCATTTCGGGTTATCCACATATCCACAGGAAACGCCACCCGCGCGAAGTTATTCACAGGTCGAGATTTTGCAACCGATTGCAAGACCCATGCCAATTTGTGCCGCCATGGCGAAGAAAAAGTTTTCAGATAATGGCTAAGAATCCTTTACATGCACCTATTCATAGACTACTATTCAGTTGTCGCAGGTAAGGCGGCTACCCCTAGATTCACGGGCGAGACCAAACGGCTAACTACCGAATGGCGCGAGAGCGGAAAACGGAAAACGTAGCACTCTTTCATAAAGGAAAAACCATGAGCACCCAAAAGCAAACCCAAGTTCAAGCCCAGACCCAGACCCAGACCACCGCGAAGGCGAAGGCGAAGGCGAAGGCGCCCAGCAAGGCGCAACAGGTCGCAGCGAAAACAGCAGCAGTTGCGACGAAAGCGGTATCGGGCGTAACCCTTGAACAAATTGCAGTATTGTCAGATATCGCGAAGCGCTTTATCGCTCGGGGTATTGAGTACCATGGCAAGCAAGGGAGCATCCAAAAAGCCGATGGCCGCATAACGGCGATTGGAAAACTTGCCAACCGGGCAATCAAGGATAAAGAAGCGATTCTAAAATCGCTTCATACGGGATGCGATACCCCACAAGGCGGTAAAATGGTCCGGGTCGCAGGCGGAAAATTCCCGTATCAGTTGCAAGACGCCTACCTCGTAAGCGGTCGCGCGGATTCGCAGGCAGTTTTCTCGCTTCTACTTTCCTAATCTAATCGCCCCGATCAAACGGTCGGGGCAAGCCTACAAAGGGGCGCACCATGAAAACAGACATCAAAGGCAAGATTTACTCCATCCGCTATATGAATAGCATGCGCCTATGTCGCGCGCAGTCAGCAGAGCAAGCGCGGCGGATCTTCGCGCGCTCGATTAATTCAGAGGTTGCCGATGGCAGGCGCCATGTCCGGATCAGCATTGAACAGGTCCGGGTCTATGCCGGCAGCCTTTCCGATATCGCACAGTCGGGATACGATGCGGCATGCCGCGCGGATCTCGAGCATGTAACGGCTTCGCGCGAGTTGCGCGCAATGCACAAGCAATCGTACTTTAATTGGGCATTGAATCCGAACGAAGTCAAACGGGATAAGGTAATGGGCAAACTTGCGCGGCTCTTCGCGTAACGCAAGCGCCCCCCAGTCGAAAGGCAGGGGGGGCATCTTCCTATACAGAGGAAAAACAACCATGATCAAATCGACCTTATTCATCGTTGGCGGGTATCTCTCTTTCATCGCGTATGAATTCCATGCCGCGATACAAGCCATTGCGGATTTGATGGCGCGATAGCCTAGGCAATATCCATGCCCGGTCTAAAAAATCGGGCATAGAATTTTTCTATTTTTTTATGTAGGTACGTGCTGTCACTTTTTTCTACATACCGAGTTTTTGAATGACTATATACAATTCTTGCCTTTGATCCCTCAATGATCCCTCAACAAGTTTGCAGGTCGTAGCAGGGAACCCATCTAGCCGAGCGCACAGGTAAAACACGGTTTCGTGCGGGGGAGGGTGGAGTCGTTCTCTACTTAGTATTTACTTGCGGGCGCCCCTATACAATTCTTTACCCACTCTACGATGATTCGTGACCTTGTCGTATGCGGTTTTACCTACGATATTTCTGGTATTGAAGGTATATACAATTCTTGGTATAATGGCCGTAATAGGTATTGGGTTGATTTTGCAATCGATTGCAGTTTCTTGCGAGTCGGGGGAGGTATGGCTAAGCGGATCAAGGTTGTGCGCGGTAGGGTTGGGGAGGGTGTTGGGGGTGGGGAAGTACAGTACCCGGAGCATGAGTCGTATGTGGCTTATCGTGGGGATTTGTATGTTGTGGTTGGGCATCGGAAGGACATTGGGTTGGTGCAGGTGCGGAAGTGGCATGCGCAAGGGGTTGCCAGCCAGATGGTTCCGGTGTCGGATGTCGCTCGGGTGAGTTTGTATTGGGTGGAGGCGTACATCGAGAGGTTTGAGCGGGCGCTTGAGGGGATGCGGGGTTGGTGTCGGAGTCGCCGTAATCAGAGGGCTAGCGAGGAGGTTTATAACAACCTTGTGGCGTCACTGCAGCAGGACGGCACGCAGGACTTGGACGGCGGGTGGGCCTCTCTGTTAGGTTCTGTGGACGTTGCGGATAATGGTGGGTCGGCGGCGTTGTTGAATATGGATTATGCTGCCATCGAGAATAGAGTAATGGCGCATATCGATGGCTTGCCATTATTTTCAGATATCGGCGGGCGGGCCTCTACGGCGGGCACAGCGAGACAGGCAGCGCTAGGCATGCTTCGTACCGTTGGGGGCGGATTTCCTGTTGATATGCAGGACTTGGTAGAGGCGTTCAGGACGTACCGTACGGTGATGTACAAGTTGGCGAGCGAGGCCGGGTACCGTATAGGCATCGCGCTGGGGTCGGATGTAGCTACCCTGAACCAGCAGGCGGGCGTGTTTCGCATCCTACAGATAGATGACGACGCAGACGGTTTTCGCACGCAGGTGGTTATTGTCCGGGCGCACGCTCTTGAGTACATGTTTGACCTTGGCTCCAGCACGGCTGCACCACTTACAGGGATAGCACGTGGGGTCATCGTGTATAGAACCTCTGGCGATGATGTAGTTGCAGCTAGAGGTGTGTATCGCGCGCTCGACACCGACTACATCCATATGGAGGCAGAAACCTACGGTGGAGTTCCGTCTGTGCCTCGCGAGATACACAGAAGCGCTATCCTCGGATACTACATCGCCAAACAGGACATACTGTACGCCGAGTCGCTACCGTCGCTAATAGGTAAGCGCGTGAGTATGCTCGTACATGCACCCGAAGAAGCATATAGCAGCGTAGGGACGGTTACGGGTGTAGTTCTGGGCATGCCCGGAAACGATATGCGTGTGCGGACAGACCAGAGTGACTACTCTACGTTCGTCAGCCGCGATAGGATACACCGTCTTACGGTAATGGGGGATGCGGTAGTGGATGCTAACCATGCCTTAGTAAGCTGGTCGGTGCGTTCAAGACTCGGTATGAGCGACACTCCGATAAACGTGACGTATATCGATAGCGCTCGCGTAGTTACTACCCTACCTGCATTACGAGTCAGCCATACTGCCGGAGCGGTAAGCGTTGTGGAGGCAGGTACTAACGATGAGCCTGCCGCTATACCTCGTAGCAGCTTGATGATGGTGAGGTAGCCAGTGAGCGGCCAGATACGGGGCATGATTCGTATGATTGGCTTGGAAGTTTGGTAGACGAGATTAACGAGAGAGGTGCAGATCGTGACAGCCCGGGTACAGAGAACACGGACGGTTGAATGGCGCGTGCATTGGGTTGATTCCGGGCAGGACCGCGTCTGTTATATAGGTAGATGGCAGGTAGGGCGGGTAGTTCGCCGGGTGGCGCATAGAAGGGTTACCTACGTAGCGCACTTCTCAGTGCCCGGCATCCACGGACCTGTAGCGACTGAGCAGGATCAGCAGGTAGCAGCCATGAAGTTGATGGCGAAAGTCAAAGAATGGTTAGGAGGCTTGAGTGACGATCCGCCGAGTATTGAGGACGAGAAAGAAAGAGCCAGAACCCGCCGAGTCCGCGCCGCCAAGTAGTGCCGCGAGCGTAGGCCGGGTGCGTCGGGTTCGGTCGGGGGCTAGAGAGGTAAAACCCCGATATGTCGTGGATTGGGAGGCGTCTTGGGGGGCTAAGTTGCAGCTATATCTCATGACTTCCTTCCTGTACTACCAGATGAATAGGAGCGTGATAACCAACGACGACTACGACAGGTTGTGTAAGGAGTTACTGGCTGGGTGGCGTACCGGCAAGCACCAACACAAGCACTTGGTGACTGCCGACGATCTACGCGCTGTCACGGGGTATGCTATTGAATACCCTCGCATGGTTATAGGCGGGGCGATGACGCTGTTGGATAGACATCAGGAGGTATGAATGTTCGAAGAAGTGAAGGAAGGATCGCCGGTATGGGAAGCCGCGCAGACTGTGCGGGAGTCCCTACGTAAAGACGTGGAGCCTATGGTTCAGACGTGGGAGGATCTGTACAAGCTCGTTCGCGATAACGCCTCAGCCGCACAGGCCGAGCCAGTCATCTTCATCGCCATGGGCGCTATCGCGCTATCTACCGCGCTGGTCATGGCTCTCAGAGATATGCCCGAGGAGGGGGACTGCAAGGTTATTCTCGCCAAGACGTTCGATTACATGGTGTTCAGGCCAGACATTATCGGTATCGATTTCTTGGTTACAGCCGTCACTACCGCCAAGCTGGCGGAGTTGGCTAAGGTCTCTGAAACACTACTAAGGCACGCGCAGGTGGCAGAGGACAGCGAGCCGCCGAAAACCGGGAGGGTACTACATTGAGCGAACAACTAGACAAAGACTACGGCAAACACTATCGGTTCTCCTACCGTGGGTTGAAGTTGGACCCATACCGTGTCATGTCGGTGTACAAGATCACGCATCCAGCCCACCAGCACGCCATCAAAAAACTACTTCGTGTGGGGGCGTCGGTCAAGGATCTACGCCAAGATATCGAAGAAACCATCGTAACCCTTAAACGTTGGTTGGAAATGATGGACGAGGACGAGCCTGCAATCGATTGCAAAAAGGAGTAGCGCAATGGCTAAAGATAGAAACATCAAGGTGCGTCATCACTCCAGCGATGGTGTTAAATACACGAGATCGTATTCGTCGCTGGAGAACGCTATCGCTACCAGCACGCGGATGGCGCTCATAGTCGGTCGGGTCAAGGACGTGTGGGAGATCTACCATGCGGTAACCAGCATGCAGATCGGTACCATCAGAGTGACAGCGCAGGGCTCGCTCAAAACCGGGTGGGTTTGGGATGGTGAAGATGTCAAGGCGTAGAGGTATCGGGGTTACGCCCTCTGAGGTTCGACTTAGCGAGCACTTTTTGCTGTCCGACTTCATGGGATGTAACAGCGTGTACGTTAAGGGGCTCAAAAATCGGTTCGTAGACCCGACTGGGGGGTGTCTAGCGGAGGGGGAATACCTTTGCGACACCCTCCTAGAGCCTATTCTGGCTCACTTCGGGCCGCTTAGTATCAGCTACGGGTACATCTCGCCGGAGCTTAGCGAGCAGATTGTGGGGTATCAAGACCCTACAAAGCCCTCGTACCACCGCTGGGATAAGGGTGCAGCAGCCGATATTTGCCTACATTTGGGGGTAAAAAAGACCGCACCGGTCTATCTGGCGCACGAAATTGACGAAAATTTCGCCTATTCTAGGCTAATTTCGTACTCTGAGAGCCCTTTTTTGTGTGTTTCTACGCAAATTTCGGAGCAAAATAGGCCAAGAAAGGCGTTTTACGAGAATCGGTACCAAGGAAAGCCAAAAGTTAAGCCTCTGTTCGTCAAAAAGAGCGCTAATCCAGTCACGCGCACTCAGCAAGGTAAAGACCTAGTACTGGAGCACGACTGGCGCGGCGCCGGGTATCCGACCCATCATGGCGGAGGTATTCTGCAGTGGCACCACCGTAGAGCCTCCGACTTCACCATGGTTTCGGACTTCCTGTACTCGGACGAGGCTGTTTGGCACGGTGTGCGTAACTTTCCCGGACGCGAGGTAGATCCGGGGTGGTTTGAGGCGGCAGGAGAGGTGTACGATAGCGCCCTACGGGCTCTCGGCGTACCGCGCCTTAGTATCGTCAAGGGTTTCGAGCGAGGAGCTACAGACATGTTTTCGTGGGCGGAGACTTTTGCTTTTGTGGTTATACCGCCCACGTATGTAGATCCGTCGGATGTGGCGGAAGCGTTCTTTATGGGTGGGGGTGTATCGGCCTGCAGCGTAGACAACACCAGTAGAAGAGTCACCGTAGTAGGTTCGTACGTAAGGGGGTAGGTATGACGAAGCGCATTAAGGTACTAGGTAGGCGGGCGAAGCCTGTAGCATCAGTACAAAAGACTGAACCGCAGGCCTCAGCGGGTATCCCGCGCCGCATGCTGGACTTTTCGTTGGATCACCATACAGGACCGTCTACGTACGATGCTGTACCGAACCTTGACGGTAGCTATTCTTACCATACTACAGACCGGCCTGCTAGTGCGCCGTACGACATGCGTATGGAGTATGATCACTTACATAGGCAGTACTTGTTTAGCATGACACTTAACGGCAGACGACTATCTGTAGCCATGGACTACCATCTCAGTAGAGTGTGGCGAGACGATAACCGGGAGATAGCACGGTATGTGGCCGTGATGTTCACAGATCAAATACGTAGTGAGATATCTGAGACAGTTGCTACGCTACTGGCTGGTATGACATGAAACCCGTCCGCAGTAAAGAGCCGACCAGATGCGGCATCAGACGGGCGAAGTCACCGCAAGAGCACCCGTTACTTGCTGGGGTAGTATGGGTCACGGCGCCGGGAGGCCGCAAGGCGGCTTATATCAGGTTCTCTGAGGATCTTGTTGATGAGGTAGGTAACGCCTTACCGTACGGGGTATCTGCAGAGCACCCGGCATTTTTGAAATTGGTGCAGTATCCGTCTCGTGGGGTCTGGAGACTCTACGCGATGTATCTAGATAGAAGTAGGTCCGCGTTCCTTTGGGAATACAACGAACAGCCATCTTGGCTTCTTAGTGGAGGTAGCGCAAATGCACGGAAGAGTTCGAAGGGTGAGGCCAGCAGCCCCGGTGGAGGAAGTTGAAGAGGATGTAGTAGAGGAGTCACTACCTGAAGAAGAGGAAGACGAGGACGAACAGGCAGAGCCGGGCAGTGATGCGGACAAGGATCGTATCGAGAACAAGTACCGCGATAGGGCGGTTACCCCACTCAAAGCGATTCGAGGGTTCTGTGTACTTTGTATGGGGTGCCAGCCAAAACTCGTAGCCTCGTGTACGGCAACCAAGTGCATCCTCTACCCTTACCGTTTCGGTAAGAACCCGTATCAGCGTCGCGGCCCCCGCGATTGATTTTGCAATCGATTTCAAACTGGAGAGCCAGAATGGACAACAACGATGTAAGTTTTCAAGACCGGGTGTGGGGTTGGGTCTGCGAGTGCTTCGGTGCTCCAGTAGCATACAACGTACGTGAGCGGGAGCACAGGTTTATCGAGGAAGCTATCGAGTTGGTGCAGGCGTCAGGATGCTCGAAAGAGGATGTACTGATGCTTGTGGATTACGTGTATGGTCGCCCGGCCGGCGATGTGGCTCAGGAGGTCGGCGGGGTGATGATTACCCTCAACGCACTATGTACGCGCCGGGGGGTAGATGTCAAAAAAGCGGCGATGGCAGAATACGAGCGTATTAACCGCCCCGACACTCTCGAGAAGATTAGACTGAAGCAGGCTACGAAGCCGAAGGATTCCCCATTGCCGGAGGGTACAGGGGCGAAGGAGACCAACGAGCAAGGGTGGGCTTTCGTCTTCTATCGGCGTGACGACGGTACCGTAGTTGCGCTCTCTACGGATGTGAACGAGGCACTGACTACGCTGTATGACCAGTACGGCGAAGGCAATGTGGCGGGGGTGGTAGCTAGTAATGACCCTCGAATCAGCCGGCTAGTGGTACGGTCTGGCGGGCATTGGCACTTCTTTGCGGAGAAGGTGCGGGAGATGTACCGTATCGGTGCATCGCTGGGGGCACTACCGCATGCGGAGGGGAACAGACGTGGCTACTGATTTCAAGCGCACCGTACGGTATGTTGTTTTTAAACTCAGCGACATGGACAAGTACTTGACTGAGTATGCTCGGTCGCAGATTTACAAGTACGGTCGTGAGCTAGCGTCGGCTAGGCGGTTTGACTGCAGGCCACCGCTTAACGCGGTAGTAGTCGAGCAGGATTGGCCGGAGTTCGATGTGGTATGGGCGCTTATCGAGGCCCGCGTTCGTCGTGAAGCAGGGCCGGAGCCAGACGGCAAGCCACGGCCAGAATTATTGGCTTTGGCGAAGGCAGCGGGGGCACGCATCACGGGTACCCCAGACGGGCGGGAGCCTGTCGAGGTCGTATTCTCTACTAACGCGTGGAGGGCTTTTGACTCATTACTACTGAACGGCGCCGGCACCCAGCCCGGGTGTACCGGCCACAAAGATATTGTGGAGAACTGAATGACAGACGAACAGCACCGAGAGTTTGAAGCCGTAACGCGTCCGGTGATCGAATGGCTGAACGCAAACGGAAACCCTAACATGGTGATCGTGATCGCCCCGGCTACCGCCGTGTTGTACGGCGGAGAGATTGCGTACGTGACTGACGACTACCTTCGCGACTGACGTACGGTATAGCGTCAGAGATTAGTGGGTGGGCGCAGCGGAGGCCCGCTGCGCCTTAGATCCGGAAGGCTGATTAGTAGAGGTATGTATGAAGATTGGAGCACTGATGTTATTTCAGCGGATGCACTGCAACGGCACGCCGAGCAGCAGCATCGTGGTAGCTTCATGGCATTGGAAG